>Ga0074198_1000821_pt1 | contig 26595 bp, 19 predicted proteins | sample EPASupsiteSAE323_FD_64527 | JGI IMG/M metagenome (GOLD analysis project Ga0074198, IMG submission 64527) | Bioremediated contaminated groundwater from EPA Superfund site, New Mexico - Sample SAE3-23 | ecosystem: Environmental > Aquatic > Deep subsurface > Groundwater > Contaminated ...
GGTTGAAGTCCCTCTGGGAACGACCTTAAACAGGATTGTATTTGAGATCGGAAACGGAGGAGCAGGGGGTAAAAGCGTCAAAGCTGTCCAGACCGGGGGGCCGTCGGGGGGGTGTATTCCGGTCAGACTGTTTGACACGCCTGTTGACTTTGAGAGTCTAAACCGTGCAGGGACAATGATGGGTTCAGGCGGGCTTGTTGTTATGGATGAAGACACCAATATGGTCGATATCGCACGGTATTTTATTAATTTTGCCTCTGGTGAATCTTGTGGGAAGTGTGTTCCGTGCCGGGAAGGTCTTAAGCACCTACTCCTTATTCTAAGCAGGATAATGGCAGGAAAAGGAACAGTAAAGGATATCGAAATGCTCAAAGATCTCTCCGACACTATTCAGAAGACATCTCTATGCGGGCTTGGACAGACTGCACCAAACCCGGTGGTTACCACCCTTCGGTATTTCAATGAAGAGTATGAGCAGCTCATCGGAGAAGAGAGTAAAGGTGGATAAAGATGCCTGTCAGCAGAAAGATGGTAACGATAACCATCAACAAAAATCAGTATCAGGCTGAAGAAGGTGAAATTCTGCTTCTGACTACCATGCGGGAGAGAATTGACATTCCTCATCTCTGTTATGAAAAAGCACTGGAGCCTTATGGTGCCTGCAGGTTATGCATGGTTGAGGTCGTAACCTGTGGAAAGACAGATATGAAACCCGCGTGTACTATCCATATTCAAGAGGGACTTGAAATCCTGACTGATACTCCTGATATAATCAGGCACAGGAGTCTGCTTTTTGAGTTATATCTGGCTGAAGCACCAAAATCGGATGTAATCCAGGATATGGCCGAAAAATATGGAGTTACCAAAACCCGGTTTCTGAAAAAGATAGTACATGATGATCCGTTGGCAGGAAAGTGTATCCTCTGCGGACTTTGTGTAAGAGTCTGTAATGAGATAATGGGTACATGTGCGATTAATTTCATAAACAGAGGACCATATACAGTGGTTAATACACCTTTTTTCCAGGAGAACCAGGATTGCGCAGGGTGTGGTGCCTGTGCAAGTGTCTGCCCGACAAAGGCAATAACCATTGAAAATTCCGGTGACACGAGGATAATGCGTTCATGGTCTGATACAAGCGTTAAACTTGTCAGTTGTGAAACATGCGGGGAATATTTTGCATCTGAAAAGATGATACAGTACTCTTCTGCAATCCTAGATCCTGGGATAATTAACGAGATTAAAATGCTTTGTCCGGCCTGCAGGAGGAAATTAGTCACCAGGAGAATGATAGGGGGTATTTCCCAGGGATGAGTAGCAACAATGAGAGAAAGGAGAGATTATTCCGCGTATCTGATGAACTAAAAGTGAAATCGGGTCCTGGAAGCGGGCAGGGTTTCCGGGTTGTCATCACCGGGAAAGGAGGAGTAGGAAAGACGACTATTACTGCCATTCTCTCACATCTTTTTGCAAGAAGAGGTTTTTCAACTCTTGCCGTTGATGAAGATCCCCAGATGAATCTTCCTTATGCAATAGGTGTCCCGGAAAAAGATGCGGCCTCAATTTTGCCGCTCTCAAAGAATTTTGATTACATTGAAGAGAAGACTGGTGCAAGACCGGACTCCGGATATGGGCTTATGCTTTCGCTTAACCCTGATGTGTCAGATGTTACTTTAAGATTTGGAATAAAGGGGCCTGACGGAGTTAATATACTTGTCATGGGAACGGTTGTAAGGGCTGCAACAGGCTGCCTCTGCCCTGAAAATACTCTTCTCGATGCTGTGGTAAGATATATCAACCTCCGGGAAGGTGAGATAATTCTCATGGATACCCAGGCAGGGGTGGAGCATTTTGGCCGGGCTATTGCAAAAGGGTTTAATCAGGCAATATTGGTGACGGATCCGACTTTTAACGCAGTCCAGGTTGTAAGACATGCTGCAGGTTTAGCCAGGGATCTTAAGATAAAATACGTGCATCTGGTGGTAAACCGTGTCAGGTCTCCTTCAGATATTATGAAAGTTGATAAACTGCTCAAGGACCTTGAGGGAGTGTTCTCAGGCAAATTCTACTTACCTTACGAAGAGATGATGATGCTTCATGAACCTGATGTCAGACCTCTGCTCTCCATGAATTCGGAATTTGTCGATGGAATCAGGGAAATCCAGATGACAGTAGAGAGATACGGGGTAATGTGAGTATAAACCCAAGAAAATTTAACTCTCTTTTTTTTCAGGAATAAGAATAATACCGATAAAAGCCTCGATATATGATAAGAATCAGGTATTACTTTAAACATAAAAATTTTTTAAGAGAATTATGTTTTTTTAATATTTGATGGAATTGTGTCTATCTCTTCTGAGTATACCTTTATATCCAGAACAGGAGTCCCATCCAGAGCATCCAGTCCCCTGACTTTTAAAACACCTTCTTCACTTACATCTACTAGTTCAACCAGCGACAACGAGATCGGGTTTGGTCTGTCAGGAGAACGTGAAGCAAAAACCCCGCGTTCAGTGGACTTATGAGGAGGAATCACTTTCAGTGTTGTTCTGTCTGATCTATCAAACCAGCAGAGGATAAAGATGTATTTCTCTTCATTAAGCCGGAATAGTCCGGGAATATACTTTTTATCCAGAGCAATTTCAGAGATATTATCTGATAATCTTCCCTGACGGGGTGCGTCATTTCTCTTTTCATAAGGAGATCTGACAAATCCAATGGGTTTTAATAAAATATCCATTCATATTCTCCAGAGTATAAATCATTTGTACTATTTCTTTTAATATTTAAGCAAATTGATTTTATAAGAATGCCAATATTATTACATGAGTAATATTGTTCCAAGGGTAGAACTAAATGCAAGGATGGACCGGTTCAGAGAGAGAATGGATGAAAAACATCCTGATTGGGAGCTATCGGTCTTCTTTGGAAATATAAATCTATATTATTTCACCGGGACAATACAGAACAGTATTCTTGTTATTCCCCGGGATGAGGAGCCGGTTCTTTGGGTAAAAAGAAGTTACGAACGGGCAGTTCTTGAATCTGAATTTCCAATGATCGAAGAGATGAACAGTTTCAGGGATGCTGCCAAGAAATATCCTGTAATTCCCGATACAATCTATCTTGAGACTGAAATTCTTCCTCTGGCCCATTACCAGAGATTTGCAAAATATTTTCCATCAAAAGAAGTAATTTCACTTGATTTAGATATGGGGATGGTAAGGGCGGTTAAAAGCAAGTATGAGTTGTCACTAATGAAAAGAGCTGGAAAAATCCACCAGCTTGTATTGGAAGAGAAAGTTCCTGATATGCTCTCCGAAGGGATGAATGAGGTTGAATTTGCGGTTAGTATTTATGATAGCCTTATAAGGGAAGGGCATCATGGAACTGCCAGAATTGGTGCGTTTAACACAGAAATGATCCTCGGTCAGATTGGATTTGGAGAAAGTACAATATATCCTACATACTTTGACGGGCCCGGAGGGTGTTTAGGAATGTCCCCTGCAGTTCCCTTACTCGGGAACAGGGAACGACTACTAAAAAAGGGTGATCTTGTATTTGTTGATGTTGGTTGTGGGGTTGACGGATATCATACAGACAAAACAATGACGTATATGTTCAGAGAAGCACTTCCTGACAACGTGATTGACGAACATTTCAGATGTGTGGAGGTAGAGAAGACTCTCGCTTCATACCTTAAACCCGGAGCCATCCCTTCAGAGATTTATGATAAGATAATGGAAAGTCTGGATCCAAAATTTTTGGAGAATTTTATGGGATTTGGGAAGAGGAGAGTAAAATTTTTAGGGCATGGTATCGGTCTCTTGGTTGATGAGATGCCGGTGCTTGCTCATAATTTTAATGAGCCGTTGGAAGAGGGTATGACTATTGCACTTGAACCAAAAAAAGGGATAAAAGGGGTGGGGATGGTAGGAATAGAGGATACATTCATAGTGACCCCGTCCGGTGGCCAGTCAGTCACCGGGAGTAACCAGGGATTAATAATGATAGAATAAATTGTATAGATACAATTACGAATAGTTCTTAATACAGAGGGAATATCCATATTATCCGGATAAACTCGTGAAAATTTTATTCCGATGAAAAATACCTAATATCGGTAACTTATTTAAGTTAAAGATGGAATTATCATATATTAGGGAGTGAACCGCCAAGAGGTCCATGTACGTTTCTATAGAGATCTATCGAAATAATTCTAAATACATGTTTTTAACTTGATATTTTAGTGTTATAATAAGTTTTATTTTCCAAGAGGTAAAAATAAAATTTATGAAAGGGGCAATTTTTCTTTTTTTTATGTTTCTCATGGTGAATTTTTTGGCAGGAACCTTAGTGAGTGGAAAGGATTTATTCGCTGATAATAGAGAATCAGATAATTTTGGATTAAATAATAATCAGAACACTGTAATTCATATAACAAATAATATTGGACAGGATGCAACAGTTGTCTGGACTATTGAAGGAACAAAAAATAAAGTATTTACTATTTATGTTCCCAATGGAGATACCGAAACTGAAATGATTAGTCCTGGAAGTTATGATGGATATATTAAAGCAGGCTCATGGTACAAAGCTGGGCCATATAATCTCGAACCTTATTATGAATACGATTTAGAGTACTATTTTGGGTCGGATGCTATGAGTTCACTTATACCAATTCCTGAAAGTGAAGCCCCGGAAATATAATCAAATTTTAATCATAAAAATCCCCTGAATTGTTCATCACCCGATTATTTGACACGTTCAACAGATCATGGAAAACCAACAGTATTTGGTTCAGTGGAAGAGAAAAAAATTCCGGATATTGGTACAAAGGTTGATGCTTTTATAGTAATGCTCCTGAAATGCTACTTACTCTTGATTCCGAATCATTTAGTATCAGGAAATTGCAGGAAATTGACATATATCCAGGTACAATGACTAAAATTTATAAGGACTGACTTTTTCCATAAATAAAATTTCCAATGTAATACGGGACACTTACGATTTCAATGAACTTAAACAAAAAACAATAGTTTTGGAATTAATGAAATAATAATACAAATTTATTTATTTTCATACTTGCTAACAAATTTTACACATAGAGACTTACCATGTCATACTTAAGAACGAAAGGAAATGTTTTCCATATTAATACGGGAGTAAAGGGGATAATTGCGATATTCCTGGTTTTTTTCTTAGTAGGGGGAATATCGGGATCTGTTCTTGCTGATAGTACAAAAACAATTACTGATATGCGGGGGAATAATATAACAATCCCGGCAAATCCAGAACGGGTCGTTATTATGAATGCTGGATTTCTTGCGCAATTAACCAGAGCACTTGGAGTCAGTGATAAGATAAAAGCAACTGGTGGGTTACTTTTTGACTGGGAAGATCATGAAGAAAATAATGAGTATGTGTACCTTAATCCAGAGTTTATTAATCTTCCAAATATCAATGGATGGCAGACTCCTTTGAATGCAGAAACTCTGGCATTTACGAATCCGGATCTTGTAATATGGGAAGATACTGAGTATACCCAGGGAGACAAATATAAAGCACAGAATGTTATGGATATAGACACCATTGAAAAAACCCTCAAAAAACCGCTCGTTCTTGTGAAGGGGACCGGATTATATGGTAATAAAGATAACCAGGCAACCTATGATACCGTAACACTAATGGGAGAAATTTTTAACAATCCGGAAAAAGCTAAAGAAATTAATGAAGAAATGAAAAAACGCATAGAAGAAGTTCAGGAACGAACAAAAGACATTCCAAATGATCAAAAACCAAAAGTAATGTTTCTGGGATTAACAGATAAACTTCCATCACCAACATGGCCTGGTGCGTATGGAGATGCTAAATTCTCCGATAATATATTAAATGTTAAAAATGTCCTGAGTTTGGAATCCGGTCAAAATCTATCTGCACAAAAATTATCAGCAGAACAGATTATTAAATTAAACCCTGAAGTCATCGTTCTTACTTCATATTCAGAAAAAGGGTTGAATCCGGATATTTTCAAGGAAGATGATACCTTTAAAGAGTTAAGGAATGTTGATGCAGTAAAGAATGACAGGGTTGTATCGGTTGGTGATATGACCTGGATTGGAGATTATGGACTTGATACTCCGATGATTCTGATGACTGAAGCAAAGGGTGCATATCCGGATAAATTTAAGGACATCAATGTTCGTGACTGGAGTCTTGATTATCTGAAGAAAATCTATGATATTAACGATGATGAAGCAATAAAATTATATGATGATATCATCGGTATGAGTTGGACAAAGGAAAAGAATTTTTAATTTTTTTCCATCATGCCACGTTTATCTGTTCTTTTTCCTGAAAGAAGAAAAAAAAGACTAATTCTTATTGCACTTCTAATTTTACTGATAGTTACCATGATGGTAACGATAACTATAGGGGTATATCCAATTTCTGTTCAGGATGTCTATCTTACAATATTTCGCCACCTTGGATTTGGATCAATCCCGGAACTAACTTATGATATTATTGTATGGGAGATCAGGATTCCACGTGTAATTCTTGCAGCCCTGGTTGGTGGGGCACTTGCAATATCCGGAGCGGTATTTCAGGGAGTGTTTCGTAATCCCCTGGTTGAGCCATATATTATGGGTGTATCATCAGGAGCTGCTGTTGGAGCAGGAATTGCAATAATGTTCGGGCTCATGATTTTTTCCCTACAGGGGTCTGCATTTTTGTTTGGTGTTCTGGCAGCATGCATAACCTATATGGTGGCATCCAACAAACGAGAAACTCCCCTGGTAAATATTATATTAGCTGGAATTGCAGTAACAGCACTATTTGATGCTGTCCTTGCAATCCTGAAAACCATTGCCCCATATGGAAAACTTCAGGATCTTATCTTCTGGCTGATGGGTGGATTTGGTGGAACAAAATGGGACGATGTATCAGCAATCGGGATACAACTTCTAGTTGGGATGATTATTACATGTTTTTTAGGATGGCAGCTTAACCTCCTGGCTATCGGAGAAGAAGATGCCAGATCTCTTGGTCTTCAGGTAGGCAGAATAAAAACTCTTCTCCTCGGTATAGCCGTATTTCTTACATCAATATCTGTTTCAACCGTCGGAATAATCGCATGGGTCGGTTTAATAATGCCCCATGTTTCCCGAATGCTCCTTGGACCGGACCACAGGATTCTACTCCCTGCTAGTGTTCTTATTGGGGCTATTTTTCTTGTTCTCTGTGATACTATCGCAAGAACTCTGATTTCTGCAGAAATCCCAATTAGCATTATTACTTCAGTAATTGGCGGACCATATCTTCTTTATCTCATCAGGAGAAATCGTTCATTGTATTTCAGATAACTATGATTACAGTCAAGAATTGCATCAGCGGTTATGGTAATACAGAAATCCTGCACAGTATTTCATTTATAGTGCAGCCTGGAATCGTATGTGGTCTTTTCGGTCCTAACGGTTCTGGAAAAACAACACTAATAAAATGCTGTTGTGGAAGTCATCCGTATAATGGCTCTATTATGATTGATGGATCTGAAATCAAAGAATTATCTCCCAGAGAACTTGCCCGGGTTGTAGCATATGTTCCTCAGAGTCATAATCCGATGTTTCCATTTTCTGTAAAAGAAGTTGTTCTCATGGGACGCAATCCTTATATAAGTCCAATTAGTGGACCTAAAGAAGAGGATCTTATCAGAACTGAAGATATCTTAAAAGATCTCAATATTATTGATATTGCCGATAATCCATATACCGAATTATCAGGTGGCCAACGTCAACTGGTAATTCTGGCAAGGGCGTTAAATCAGGATACACAAGTAATGCTCCTGGATGAGCCTTCTTCAGCATTAGATTTTAAAAACCAGATAAGATTGTGGAAACTGCTTAGAAAACTAGCACGGAATGGAAAAACAATTTTTGCATGTACCCATGATCCAAATCATATTTCGTGGTTTTGTGATAGTGCTGTTATAATGAAAACAGGAACAATTCTCACATATGGTTTATCTAAAGAGACGATTACAAAAGAAAACATGACTGAATTATATGGGGATCTATGTACTGTTGAAGAAATGAAGAATAGGGTTGTTGTGATACCTGCATAAACCATATAATTTATTTATCTCTCATGAAACAATCTTGACAAACATTTAAACTCCTTTTTACTATTTTTGTTATATCCGGATTATCACAGACAACTAATTAACTTTTAGATGTCTATAAAATCACTATGGCACTCAATGATAAGATAATATGCCTGATTATCTGTCTTTTGTTATCTGTCTTATTTGTAGGAATATTCCAGGTAGCAGCAATTGACACCTCCGTTTCAGGTCTGATGGAGATAAAAAACGATGAAGAATTAAAGGAATACCTGAAAAATATCACACCACAATCCAGATACGGTACTAATTATTTAACCGGCTCAGATGGAGTCCTGCCTATGATGGATATGGCAGAATCAATGGCATCACCCGAACAATCTATTGCAAAATCAACTGTTCCTGTGGCGATATCTTCTGGTTCCACCGGAACGGGAGCAACCGATTATTCCACAACCAATATTCAGGTTTCAGGTGTTGATGAAGCAGACTTTGTGAAAAATGATGGGAAATACATCTATGTTGAGAGTGGAGGGATACTAAACATCGTTGACGCATTTCCGCCTGAGCAGGGTAAGATCATCACACAAATACCAGTTGAGGGATCAATATCAGAGTTGTTCCTTGCCGGGGATCGACTTGTAGTTTTTACCGATACATATAATGAACGCTGGTATACACCAAAAGGATCAGAGGTTCCGGTTCCGGACTATTCAGGAGAAACAAAAGCCATTATATATGACATCTCTGATAAAACTCATCCTAAAGAAGTCAGGGAGATATCTGGTCCCGGTTCATATAAAAATGCACGGATGATTGGGGATTTTGTATACTTCCTTACCAAAGATACACCTGATTACTATAATCCCAGGATGCCGGTAATCTATGACGATAACAAGACTATTGAGATATCTTCAATCTGGTGCCCGCCATTCCCGATGAATGAGTACCGGATGTATACTCTGACATCTTTTCCTGTTAAGGGAAATACGGCACCCCAAGCTGAATCATTTCTGCTTGGATATGATAACACACTGTATGTTTCACCAGATAACGTGTTCATTGCATATGAAAAACAGCGTCCCTGGTATAGATGGGATCAAACTATTGAAGAATCAGCAAAAACCAGTGAACCGGATCAAGAATCAGTAATCCACCGGTTTGCCATTAATAATGGTGATATCAGTTATAAAGCCACCGGGACAGTGCCAGGATACCTCTTAAACCAGTTCTCTCTTGATGAAAACGAGGGAAATTTGAGGGTTGCTACTACGGTTAATGATCTGTCTGCAAGTGAAAAACAATACAGTAATGTCTATGTATTAGATCCGGACCTGAAAATTATCGGAAGGCTTGAGCACCTTGCCCCTGATGAAAAGATATATTCTGCAAGGTTTATAGGAGACCTGCTTTATCTGGTTACCTTCAGGAACACCGATCCTCTCTTTGTGATAGACCTCTCAAATCCCAACCATCCGGGTCTTCTTGGTGAACTGAAAATCCCAGGATATTCAGATTACCTGCACCCTTATGATAAAACCCATCTTATAGGAGTTGGAAAGGATACCATGGAGAGTAATTCCGGAGCGATCATACCAACCGGAGTCAAAATTGCGCTCTTTGACGTTACTAACGTAAACAATCCGAAACTGGTTGATAGTATTGTAATCGGTGAGAAGGGATCAGATTCATCGGTTCTATCTGATCACCGGGCATTTCTGCTGGATAAAGAGAAAAATATAATGGCAATTCCAATCAGGGAAGTCACACATGTCCCGGTAGAAGGCAGCAAGTATGAGGGTTCTTATACCGAGGATACCTGGCAGGGAACCTATGTCTTTGGAATAAATCCGGATACCGGTTTTACAGAGAGAGGTAAAATAAAACAAGGAGCGGGATCGTCTGACGATGACTGGTGGTATGGATCTACAGTGCTTCGATCCCTGTTTATGGATGATGTCTTATATACAATATCAAAGGACCGGATTGTTGGATCTGATCTCAGAAACCTCACGAAAAGACTCATGGATATTGTAATACAAAGTGACGACAGAAAACCCCGGTATTATTAATACCGGTTAATTTTTCTGATCAGGTTATCGAGATTTTTCTCTTTGAATGTAAATTCAAACCTGCAGGCGGTTCCATTCGGCTCAATACATACCATTTCTTGTCTCATGATACATCTTCCTTGAGCCATCGCCAGACAGGCATAATAATGATTTTAAGCACCTATTAAAAAGAAGAACCTGCATATCTTCTGCCTGTAGATTATGTTTCGCAGGAACTCTTTAAATCTAATTGCTGATTCGGAAAATTAATATATCTACATCTTTATGAGGTGAATTATCCCTGTCTCTATCTGTTCTTTAATCTCCTCTTCAGGGTAAGTATCCACTAACTCAAGTTCATCAGAATCAATATGATAAATACACGCAATTACAGGTTGTCCGGTTAGTTTCTCTGCTGCAAGAGCATATACCGAAAGTTGTAACTTTGCACACTCACAATCTCCTGATTTATAATCAATAACAATCCATTTCCCGTCATCAAGTCTGCAGAGCCTGTCCATCCTTCCTTCAAGATAAACCTGGCCAAGAGGGAGAACAAATCCTAGTTCGCAATAATTCTCGCTTACTTGTTTTATCAGACCATGATTAAGAAACAACTCTAATCTCTCACGGCACCAGGATAAAGCCTCATCTGAACTGATACCATGAGCTTTAAGCACACTCTTAATATCTGCCCCTGAAAAAATCTGGTGGATGATGATTCCAGTCTCTTCCGGTCCTGTTTCATGGCTTTCGGGAATTTTAAATTTTTCAGGATTACTGTTTACATTATGCCTCATACTTTCAAGAATATTGCTCAGGCCCCATACTTTCCTGGTTTTTTCTAATGGAAGAGATACATCCGGAAGTGAACAATAGGAATCCCTCTCCCCTTTTCTTTTCAGGTATTCAGGAGGAGGGGATAACAGAGATGGCTGATCATATGCCCACTCTCTGGTTAACTGATCAGGATCAGTGAGAATTCTTATCTCGATTGGATCTCCCTTATCATACGGTTCGATAAAAATGCTCTCCTTATTTACGATCAGTTCATCGGTTATGCCAAGAAGGGTACAGACCCAGTCTATCCGGTTTGAACTTTCATCCACGGTCCTGTAAAATGAGGTGGGTTTTTTTCCACAGAATATCAGATGATCCCGTGCCCTGGTAGCCCCCACATAAAATAACCGTTTACGTTCTGCAGATTCCTTTTCTTTTTGAATAAGACTCAATGCTGTATAAACGGGAGTCTCTGCTATCTCGTAATCCTTATCAGGATCCGGTAACTTAACTCCGACAACTTCATACCTTTCTCCACATAGAATCGAAGGGAGTTTTCCCTCCCGGGAAGAACCCATATCCGGAAGGATTACAACGGGAAATTCAAGCCCTTTTGCAGCGTGGACTGTCATAATATTTACAGATGTCTTTGACAATGTCTCTATTGCTGCTTCACCCTCTCTTTCTTCTGTGCCTATTGAAGAGGTCATGTCTGATACAAGTTCTGCCAGTCCATAACCCCCTTTCTCTGATCTTATCCTTGCAATTCCAGTCAGTTTTTCAAGATTAGCTATCTGTTGATCTCCCTGTTCCATGGCCCCATAAATTGTAAGGATATTAGATTCACAAATTATCCTGGAAATGAGGATAACCACAGGTGTACGTCCTGCATATTCTATCCATCCGGATAGAATTTTAAAAGCCCTTGTTATCGCCTTTATACTTTCGGTTTCCCTCTTATTCCCGTTCTGTTTCAGATAAAAATCCATCCGTTCAAAAAGGGTAGCTCCTCTTACCGGCCCAGGGCTAGTCATAATACGGAAAAGGATCCTGTCAGAGAGGGAAAAGTATGGAGACCTTAAAGTCCCATATAGGGCTGCATCATCGTATGGCCTCAAGATAAAGGAGAGAATGTTGTATATGTCACAGATCTCCTGCCGGGAATAAAAACCGATCCCCCCATGGACATAATAAGGAGTATCCAGCCTTGAAAGAGCATCGATATACCTGGATAAATGCGTACGCCTTTCGATAAGGATAGCGATATCTCCATATTCAGCCGGCCTGATACTTCCATTCCTGTCCGTTACAGGAAGTGCTCCGCTCTCAACAATACGGTGGATCAGTTCTGCAACCATACCCGCCTCAATCTCCTTTGTATCAGAGGAAGTTCCGCCTGATTCCGCCTTTTCAGGGAGCATGATCTGGAAAGATCCCGGACTGTCCCTTCGGGCATCACAGGTTACAAGAGGTTCATATCCAAACTCCCAGGGTTTTTCCGCTCTAAAAAATAATCCTTCGAACAGGTAGTTTACGATTCCTATAACCTCACGTGAACTTCTGAAACTTGTATCCAGATTAATAAGGATCCCTTTACAGTTCACCAGAATTCTGCTTTGTGCCTCTTTAAACCTGGTTACATCAGCATCCCTGAAAAGATATATGGACTGTTTCGGATCACCAACGATGAAAAGGCCCCTTGTCCCGGGTTTGAGTTCCCCGATTATATCACAGATTATGTCAAATTGTGCCGGATCGGTATCCTGAAACTCGTCTACAAGTATATATTTTATCCTTGGTCGCAAGTGCTCAGAAACAAGGTCCTGGTTCTCATGCAGAAACTTTTTTGCAAGAGTGATGAGATCCCCAAAGTCCATGCCGGATTCCTGTTGCTTTAGTAAATTATAGTGATGCTGGTATTCACCTGAAATAATTGCAAGATCTGAAAAAAATGCAACTGTAGATCTTGTGAGGGATGAATTTTCATCCAGGAAGAGGGAGAAGTAGGGGGCAACTCTTGAAAGCACAGAGGTCAGATGAACCTTGGACTTTCTTAAAAGTACCAGATCGTCGCTTTCCCATACCTTCTTTGATCCGATCCTGCCTCTGGGTTTAACAGAAAGAAAGCCTTCTACTGCTTTAGATAATTCCATGGGTGATGCATCCACCCTTATATCCACAAGACACGGGCTTACTTTCTCAAGGTATTGTGCAGCTGAATCTTCAGCCCCACAGTATCTTCTTGAGAGCCGGATCAGATCGGAAATTGCAGTCGTATTATCTTTTTCGGCAAAGAATCTACTTACTTCTGGTTCTCTTACAGATTTAAGATAATTCTGCCATTGTTTAATAATTCCTGCCTGATCCTTACTTAACTCATCAAAGAATGTCCCGAACCTGTCATTCCGGTCTGATATGACTGCGAGGATCTCCTGTAATCTGAATTTTTCCACCTGTGCAAGGACTCTGACAAGTGCATCTCCCTTACTATCCGGTTTTGTTCTTTTCAGTAGATGATCAAAAGCCTCTTTATGAATAGATAGTGTCCTGCCTTCGTCAATTATCTGAAAACCCGGTTCAAGTCCTGCTTCAATTGCAAACTCTCTTAAGATATGTGCACAGAACGAGTGAAAGGTCATTATCGGAGCGATGATAACCTCTTCAGCTACCTCTTTCCAGAAGGCGTTTTCAGGTTCATTGCTAATTCTTCTCCCGATGGTCTCCCGAACCCTTTCCTTCATCTCGGCGGCAGCTTTATCAGTGAAGGTCATTGCCAGAATTTCACGCGGACGGAGACCTTCCTGCTCAATAAGACTTAAATACTTCTCTACAAGGACAAATGTCTTCCCTGTTCCTGCTCCTGCGGTTACAACCATACTCCGGGTATGATTCTCTATGGCCTCACGTTGCCTCTTTGTGGCTCCAGTTCTCATAGTTATTCCTCCTTATTATCAGGATCATGATCTACTGGTTTTGAGCCATCAGTCTCCCCTTCTTGGGGTAGCGGGTATCTGATCCACTCTGATAACCTGGATCCCCTGTCCGGCTGGAACCTGCAGATAACTGCATATGGACAGTACCAGTCCGCCCTGCAACCCGAACCAGATTGTATCGGGAAGACTCCCGCATGGATATTTTTTACATACTGGCATGCATCAAGGATTGCCCCGTTCATTATTCCTCTCCAGTCTGGCTCTGATCTGGGCATTTTTCCCAGAGGGAGGTGGTTTTTATGTTCTGGATCATAAAGGCTGATAGTATGGGTAATAGTCCGCTGTATATGACAGTAAGAACCATATACCCCGGAAAGTCCTGAAATATTCTGATATGCCTGAATATACAAGGGCAACTGGAGAGCAACCCGTCTGGCTATGTCAGTCGTGGATGGGATCCTGATCCCTGTCTTATAATCCACGATTCCGAACTTTCCATCATCTGTAATCTCTATCCTGTCAATCTTACCGGTGAAGAGAACCGGTTCCTGGTATCCGGAATTGTATTCCTGATTTTTTGTTCTATCTTCAAACCTTTCCTGCTCCTCATTCTCTTCTTTCCCTCTTCTATGTGCTTGTGCTTCGATATCCCTGGCTAACTCTGAAAGGTCAACCGGCTTATTGGTTGAATCAGGATCATCATCTGATCCATGAACTGCTCCGAATGAGTATTCAAAGTGGCTTGGTGTATATATTGCAGGGATTCGTCCGTTTTCCCCGGGAGAAAGTCTCTCAATCTCTGCGGATACGAACTTCTCAAAGATCCCGGTTCCGATATCCCTCCCCCCGATGAGTTGTTTCTTCTTTGCTGACCAGAGTGCAGTCCGGTATAAAACCTTCTCAAATTCATCCTCTGCAATTGCATTTATAGCATCAACCGCGTCAGAAAAAGATTCCTTATGAAGCGGCATCTTTCCATCATCCTTCATCTTCTTTGTAAATCTGCAGAGTACGGAATGGATGAGATTTCCCTTTGCCGAAGGCGTCAGGTCTAATCCAAGATCTTCAATAGGTTTGATTCTGATCACACGTTCGATATAGAACCTGAAAGGACAACGGGCATAACTCTCAAGCATACTTGCAGACCACCGATGAACAGGACCGAATTTCCTGTTTAATCTATCCTTAATATCAGGGTCATCTCCGATAATCCCGTCATATTCCGATCGGTTTAGCCTGAACCTGTAGTTTCTTTCAACTGTGATTCGTTTAATTACTGAAGATAAATCTTCATTGCTATCAAGAAACCTGATAACTTCATCCCATCTTTCCTGCCGGATTAATTTTCCTGCAGTCAATGAAGCTGATGAGTCCGAACCTGAGGTTGAAATTAGATGATACTGATCAAATGCATTATTCCCGTTATTCTGATTATCTCCATCCGGGATCCCGTTATCTGTGAAGTTATCTCCCCATGTCTTCAGGTTGTAGTTCTTCGTGAGAGGATCAAGAAAGGGGGATGACAGTGCCGTCCGATCATCCCGGTGCTGGTGGTAACTGAGATAAGTCTCTCTCTCTCCGGAAAGGAGGGCAGCGATAAAATAATATCTCTCCTGTCTTAGAATATCACCAAGTGTCCGGGTCTCCATCCTGTTGTTCTCAGATCTGTTTGTAAATGGAAGTCTGGTAGAAAGGTGTGGAATCAGACCTTCGTTTAAGAATGCAAGAAATATGAACGGATAATGCTGATGAACCACTTCCCTGATTCCTGTCAGTAACACTCCTGATTTATCCGGGTCAGGTTTAATTGTTATATCCTGGACAATAAGGCGGAAAAATGTGATAAAACGATTTACCGGGACAGAAATATCCTGATAACCTCTTGTAATAATTCCCGTTGCTGCAAGAATTGATAGTTCATCAAGAGCCCCCCAAAACTCTTTCAGTGCATTAGTCTCATCTTTTGTAAGAACAAGGTCTCCATCTTTTCCTATGAACTCCTGATCAGGTGTAGGTGATCCGATCTCTTTCAGGATATCTTTAAAAATCCGGATGTGTTCCCGGATACTTTTTTTCCCGGTCATTCCCGCGAAGACAGTCATAAGTTTCCTGACTCCTTCAAGCGTCATGATTATATCATGAACAGGAAGAGGGCGTTCAGGCACGTATCCTCTCAGGTTTCCAGATGAATTTAAGATTTCAGAATCTCCATCTCCCACTGTCACCATCCCTATTATTCGCTCTGCATGCTGATCCCAGTCAACATATCCGGAACCAATGCCGTATGTCCGGGAGATAATATCCAGATCCTTATAGGAAAGCCTGCATATTGTTCCTTCATAAGGAGAAGTGGGATCTGTTGAAGTATGATCCTCATTCTCATTCATGGCATTATCTCCGTCTCTTCTTATCCAATAAAAATTCAAAAAAGGGCTCTGAATCAGCTTTATCAGATCTTCATGTCGAAGCCCTTTATCAATATAATCCAGAAGTTTGAGGTAGAATGAAATAAGCGGGTACCTGGTAAGAAGCGGTCCTGATGAAGAGACATAAGGAATTCCGTAATCAGGGAATATCTGATCTGCATATACAAGGGCGTACCTGAGATCCGGAAATGCAATTGTGATCTCACTATAAGGTACACCTGATATGTGAAGCCTTTTGATCTCTTCTGCAATACTCCTGATCTCATGTGCTGGATCTCTGCACGAGTTCAGGGATATGCCCGGCAGAGGTAGAAGATCCTCCCCGGTAGATATTTCAGAGAATATTGCGGTTCTCTTTTCCATTGCATCTAAAGAGGGGATCTTTTCTTCATATGCAGGCTCAAGCCAATGCCCGGTATCAGCAAATATCTTTGGATCCATACCCTCTGCAATCATGTACTCCCCATGATGACAATACTCAAGAATTGATGTAATCAACTTCTTTTCAAGGGGAAGCGGTTCGAAAAGACCATAAAAATAGACATCCTTAAGAGACAGGACATTATTGGACTCCATGTTATTCTGCAGAAAAGAGAAAGCCCAATCAAGCATGCTGTCCTGATCAACCAGGCTTAGTTCAGAAAGCCTGGCCTTGTATGAAGTAATTATCAGGTTTATCTGATCACTCTTACTTGTCTGAAGTTCTTTCAGACATCCCGGGTATGTTATCTCCCTTCTGATAATAACCGAGATCAGAGTCTGGAGATTCTGAAGGGTTCTTACTGATGGGGTGCGCTGGGCGAAAAAGAGAGGAAGAGATTTCTGATTTTCATTCATGACATCAGAGAGAATTATCCTGGCTGCAGAGGATTTTACCTGGCTTATTGTCCTCCCATACCTAGTTATCAGATACTCACAGAACTGATCAGGAGTACAGATATGATCAGGTAGGTATGTGATATCAGAACTCCTGAGTGTTTCCCCTACTTTTCTAATCAACCGGTTGGTCGGAAGAAAAAGCCAGGTATCAAGAGGCCTGGCTAAAAGAGAGGTTTTAAACCTCTCAAGAAATAGATGAAAGCCAGCTCCCGGGATGGCATGAAGGAGAGTAGTACCATCTTGCATGTAATAATGAGATTGGTGAAAAAAGGATATTAATAACAGGGTATAGGCTTGAGATGCGGGTTCTTCTAAATCTTATTATCCTTTATCTATCAAAGTATATCCCAGGTTAAACCTTTAAGATTCTGTACATTTTTCGTGCATCTGCACCACTCTGTTGATGAACTCTTCCGCCCTTTTATTATCCGATTTCATGTGGGTGACATGTACGATATTGTCTCCTGACATTCCTTTCATACTGAGCCATTCTCCTTCATGAAAAGAAAAAAATACAAGTTTTCCCAGTTGTCTCGAATCCATTACACCATGATTCTTTAGTATTGAGATAAATTCGGTATCTATCGGGTCACTTAAAAGATATTCATAAACAATTTTAGAACCTGTACACCTTGATGTCTTTTTCCTTTTGATTACATGCATGTAATGGATCGTTTGTATACATTGGAAAAATGAGAGTATAAGGATTTGTCATATCTGCCAATATTATTCTTATATATCTTCATGAAGAGTACAATAGGTTCTATGATTGAAGAACATATCATCGAAGCGATTGGTAAAAGCCGGATTGTAATTCGGGATGGCAGAATAGTTGAAGTAGGAGAACCCATACTAAAGTCGTGCCCTCTTGCAAGGCGTTTTGCACAACCGGTTGAAGAGATCACTCCTGAATCTGTCAGAAGAAATATTGAACACAGGATAAACTCTTTTGGGATGTGCACGCCTGACCGGCAGATAACTGATGAAGATAGGTTTATTGGATTTGGAGCTACAGAAATGCTTGGAGCAGCATTGTCTGTAGGAATAATTGAGGCTGTGATTGTTGCCGGTGATGGTGTAGGAACTGTTGTGGTATCAGACCCTGCCATGCTCCAGGGTATCGGCGGCAGGATGTCCGGCCTTGTGAGTACATCCCCGATTCAGGAGATAATAGACAGGATACTGGATGAGGGTGGGATAGTAACAGACCCTGAGAATGCAATGCTTGATCCTGTGAAAGGGATAGAAATTGCACATCAGGCAGGATTTAAGTCGCTGGCTGTTACTGTTGCCGGTGCTGATGCGGCTGAAAGAGTCAGACAGGCAGATCCAGGTGCTATCATCGTGGTTGTCCATACAACCGGGATCTCAAAAGAAGAAGCAGAACGTCTGAATCCGGTTGCGGACATAATTACCGGATGTGCTTCCCTGATGGTCAGGGAAGTATGTGGGCCAAGAGCTCTGATGCAGGCAGGATCATCTATTCCGGTGTTTGCCATGACACCAATAGGTAAGGAGATAATTATTGAACGAATGCGTCAGATTACTCATCAACTTATAGTCAGTCATGCAAAACTTCCAGTAAGGGGTGAGGATGAGCCAACCCCTCTGCAATAAAAGAAAATAAGTTTTTCATATGATCATAATAATAAAATGGTTTAAATAATCAAAGCTGGTAACGTAAGAAATCCTAATCCTTAAATATTTTTCAATTAGTTTATAATATGAACAGGCCTATTGAGGGTTTTATGTATTATTCCAGGCGGTGAGGCAAATATTAGAAATACTTGTTGAATTTTTAATTGATTTTATCTATCCACTCATTCTCCTTGTAAATATTATCTTTGCATTAACTGTGGTATTTATTGAACGGAAAAATCCGACTGCCACAATTGCCTGGCTTATGGCACTCTTACTCATTCCGGTTGTTGGTTTTTTTCTCTACCTGGTTTTTGGTCAAAGTTTTTATCGTGAACGGATGTTCAAGATTAAACAGGAAGACGATAATGCTCTTTCAGAGATTATTGAATCACAGAAGAAAGAACTTTTTTCTAAAGAATTTTCAATATCCGGTCCATTAGCCAACTCATATGTCCGGATGATACTGATGCTCATTGAGAGCTGCAGGGCAGCGGTAACGACAAATAACCGTGTGAAGGTTTTTGTTGATGGGAATGATAAATTTGCGGCTTTACTTGAAGCTATAAAAGGAGCGAAGGACCACATTCATCTTGAATATTATATCCTCAAGGATGATGAGATTGGGAATGAAGTCTTCAATGCATTAACGGAACGGGCAAAGGCAGGTGTTTCGGTAAAGTTCCTTGGAGACGGCCTCGGTTGTGCAGGTCCGAGGAAAGCCTTTTATAAACCATATCTAGAAGCAGGAGGAAAAATAGCTTTCTTTTTTCCCTCGTTATTTAATATCTCACACCCCAGGATAAATTACAGAAATCATCGTAAAATAGCAGTAATAGATGGAAAAACCGGGTTTATTGGTGGATTTAATATAGGAGACGATTATCTCAGCAGAATTCAGCAATGGGCACCCTGGAGAGATACGGCTGTTCAGGCATGGGGCCACTCAGTCCTCACGATGCAGATAAGATTTTTTCTTGACTGGAATTATGCTTCAAAAGAGGAAAAACTTGAATTTTCTCCGAGATACTTCCCGGATAGTTGTATAGGTCCTGAAGAAAGAATTCCGATGCAGGTTGTATCAGGCGGGCCGGATACCTACTGGAATCCGATAAAAGAATCGTACCTGAAGCTTATTTCTCTGGCAAATGAGTCGGTATACCTTCAGACCCCGTATTTTATTCCTGATGATAGTATTATAGACGCTTTAAGAATGGCAGCTTTGTCTGGGATTGATGTAAGGATAATGATGCCGGCAAAACCGGATCACTGGTTTGTATACTGGGCAGGTTATTCATACATTCAGCAGATGCTCGATGCAGGTGTACGTGCATTCACCTATGATACCGGTTTTATTCATGCAAAGACTATTGTTGTTGATGAGGTTGCTGCATCTGTCGGAAGTGCTAACTGGGATGTTCGAAGTTTCAGGTTAAATTTTGAGACAAATGTAATTATGTACGATAAAAAGATTGCAAAAGAACTGAAAGATTACTTTATCAAAGATCTCTCGGTATGTACCGAGCTTACTGCTGAACGATTTGCCGCCCTTCCCTGGAAGATAAAACTGAAACAATCAGTATCACGCCTCTTTTCACCTCTTCTCTGATTTATCCCCTTTCTGTTTTTGTGATTCTTTTAAAGAGTTTATTTTTTCCTGATAATATGAGATTATATCTTCCGTACGCCGCTTGTTCACCGAGTAGTGAGCCGAGATTTTTGATGCTGTATAAGGAAGAAAACTCCATGCAATTACACCTGCAGTTGCTCCTTTTCTGATATAATCACTATTTTTACCTATGACAATATTCTCTCTCTTTTTAATACCGGAGAGGAACTCCTCTATAGTCTCGCCAAAGGTTCCCGTAACTACACTTCCGATATCTGACAGAATGTGAGCATCAGAACCCCCGGTATAAGGAATGGTATGTTGCTCTGCATAATCAATAGACTTTTGATTGAGATTCTTCATCATTCCACCACAAATCGCTTCAATACCATCAAGATGCTCCATTACACCCGGGAGCATATTCTTCTCCACACATTTTAGAACACCCCGGTTAATTCCATAATATCCGAATGGATGTGCTGCAACTCTGAAACACTCATATGCTTCTGCAAGTGTAAGACACTGCAGAACCGGCAGATTTTCAGGAAGGCCTGGCTTGTTACGGTTTCGTTCCCTGTTAAACTCTTTAAAATACTCCTCAAGATCTCCTTCCGAATAGAAGTAAATAAGCAGATGTGGTCCTTCTTTTGTCTCAAGTTCAATACCCGGAATGATCAGGAGATCCTCATTTCTGGATATCGCCTTTAAAACACCACTAATCTCATTATGATCAGTAATTGCAACACCTATCTGATGGTTTTTTGCATACCTGATAACATCATCTGTGTCTGGAAGGCCGTCTGAATGGCAGGTGTGAAGATGCATATCTACGAGATTGTATCCCGATTTTTTTAGGGATACAATATCTGGTTGAGTATATTGTATTGGTTTATCATTAAGGGACATAGGTAAATTATCCCTCCATTCTTTGGATATTCATGCTTATTGATATTACCTCGGTTTGGTGTCAGATAATCTTTCCCACGTGTTTCCTTTGTTATATAATTACCGGATGATTATATGGAATAATTACTGACTGGATTATCTGCATACAAAAAAACAGGATCAATAATGGAGTTTCATTATCTCATACTTTATATAATAAGTAATAAACCGGGTTTAAGGCCTGCTTTATAGTGCACTGCAAAAGGCTTGGGAATACTCGAGGTGAAACGGAGGTTATTCCAAAATCTTGACACCAGATACACTTCATAGTTTAAGCAAAACTTTTGGATAAATCCGGTTTAGCATTATACTATAGATGCTATCTCCATATCTTTTCAAGTCCGGCTGATATTATTTCTTCTGCCGAACTGATGTTTTTTTCATTTTTAATAAGTTTCAGGATACCGTTAAGGATTTGATAAATCATTACCTTGTGATATTGAATCGGCTGATCTGATAAGATCCTCTCTCTTATTGCAATTTCATAATATTCATTCATCCATTTGAATTCTTCATATGCCTTTGTATGAATCGCTTCACTGATGTTTGGTGAATTATGAAACTGTTCGATAAATTGTACTTTTTCAGGATTTTGCATTCCCCAGTGAATGTATCTGATAAATCCATTTTCAAGCAGTAATTTTATTGGAAGTGATTCATCGTCGCAATTTCTTATTGCCTCATGTATCTCTTTCTTAATCGTAATGTATAACTGATCAATGAGGGCATTTTTGTCAGGATAATAGTGAAAGAGTGTGCCGGTTGAGACCCCGGCCTCTTTACTTATCTGAGCGGTAGGAGTAGCATGAAAACCCTGATTTGTAAAGAGATGCAGAGCAGCTTTTTGTATCTGTTCCCGTTTATTACATTTACTCACTGATTCCATAATCGTTCTCTTTATTCATCTTTTTTCCCAGACGAAAACATCCGTTTTGCAATTACCAGAATAACCTTTGTGCTAAGTCCATCCAGTGTTTTTGAAACTTTTTTGAGTTCATCAGATATTTTAATCTTCTGTGGACAGACTGTCTCACATTTTTTACACCTTTTGCACATGGATGCATGAGAGGGGGCCCCCATTCCTCCCATCAGTTGCATTGCGTAAAATCCACGGGTTATCAAATGGTTCCCAAGCATATGATACTGATTGAAGAAGTAAAAACACAGAGGGATATTCACTCCGAAGGGACAGGGCATGCAGTAGGAGCAGCCTGTACAGGGAACCTTCATCAATTTTTTATATACTCTCTTCACCTGTTCCATCATCTCCATTTCATCTCTGGTAAATGATTCGGGTGTTGCTGTTTCACAGGTATTCAGGTTTTCCGACAGATGTTTCCTATCATTCATACCCGAGAGAACCACGGTTACTTCAGAGTGATTCCAAACCCATGATAGACACCAGCCAGCTACAGTCCGCCCTTTTCCGGAAGTACTATAAATCGTCTCAACATCTTTTGGGAGTTTTCCTGCAAGCATTCCACCACGGAGTGGTTCCATTATAATAACTGCGATATTGTTTGATGCGGCATACAATAGTCCCTCTTTTCCGGCCTGATTCTCTTCGTCAAGGAAGTTGTACTGGATCTGGCAGAAGATCCAGTCATATGCATCTATAATCTCTCTGAATGTCTTGCGATCTCCATGAAAAGAGAATCCGATATTTTTGATCTTACCAGCAGCTCTGGCAGACTCCAGAAATTCTATTACTCCCAGGTCCAAAAATTTCTTCCAGGTCTGGTCATTCATAGAATGAAGCAGGTAGTAATCTATGTATTCTGTTTGAAGACGTCTGAGTTGAATGGCAAGTATTTTATCCATATCCTCACGGGTGTTTACATTCCACGGAGGAAGTTTGGTTGCAAGTTTGACTCTTTCTCTATACCCGTTCATGAGTGCTTTTCCAATGACTTTCTCACTCTCCCCGCCATGGTAGGGATAGGCTGTATCAATATAGTTGATACCCCTGTCTATTGCCTCTCTTACTAATTTTATTGCAATTTCCTCATCCACGCGGCCTCTTTTGGTAGGCAGTCGCATGGCCCCGAAACCAAGGGCTGATAGTTTATCCCCGTTTTTTGGAACTACTCTGTATTGCATTAATTACACCTGATAATTTTTCCTGAAATTATTATAGACTGATTAGTCAATTTAATATTATCTATCTTTATTTAAAAATAAAAAACCTTTTGTATCCGGAAAAAAATCTTCTATAAGCTCCTCTTATAATTTTATCTCACAAATATAGGACAGTAATAATCCATGACAGAAACAAAAAGTCCTGATAATATTATGGCAGAATACCTCCTAAAGGGAGGAAAAATGCTTGCAAAGACCTGCCCTGTCTGTTATTCACCACTATTTGAATTCAAGGGCGAGACCTTTTGTGTGGTATGCAACGAGAATAAAGTAAATAAAGGTGAGAGCCAGGAAAATACTGCTTCTTCAGCAATTGAAAGTTCCCCTGTAACCTCAAAAATAAAAGCACCAGGAGATCTTAAGGATGAATTTGAGATTACTCTTCACTCCCTTCTTTTACAGGCCAGGAATGAAAAAGACGGGAAAAGGTTAGGTCAAATTATGAATGCTGTTAAAGCCGGTGCACAAGCATATGCCCTTCTCTTTCACGGGTAAGAACGCCTGGACAGATCATATATCCGGTCAGCCTTTTTGGAACCGATTCCAGGAACCTCCATTAGTTCCTTTTTTTCTGCATTCAGTACATCCCGGACTGATCCAAATGAAGTAAGCAGGGCTCGTGCATATTTTGGACCAAGATCCGGTATAGCGCCAATTATGGCTTCCTGGACGGCAGAAATTCCTCCGTATGGCTCCTTCTGAGATGAACCTCTCTCGGTAAAACCTGAATCTTCTTCGCGTTTCGCAAGGACCATAAGAAAATCTGCCGTATCTGCAGGTGATGCGGTCTGGAAGATTGAAACACCCATAGAGATGGAGATAGCAGCGAGAGCACCCCTTATGGCATTCGGGTGGATATCACGCTGGGTGAAGATATCACCCCCCTCAATAATAAGTACTGGTTTTGTACAGGCATGTGACATATCCCGAATCTGTTCAAGGAGATTTCGATCTATCAGGGTATCGACAAAGTCCCTTGATGTTTTCCTCTCTACCAAAATCCGGTTGCCTATTTTATAATCTCCCTGGTAGAGACGTTCAATTCGTATTACTGCCCCTATTGTAGAGAGATGTTCTGCCACTTTTGAGACTAGTTCACGATCATCGACGATGATATCAGGACCGGTAAAATACTCCTCCTGACTGGCTCTTGCCATCATCAGTTCCTTTTCATCGATGGGAAGTGCTGTCTGAACCACCCTTCGTTCTGCAATCTCAAATCCCCTCATCTCATGGGTCATTGTCTTCTCTCTCTTTCTTGAGATGATCTGATACGTCTCATCAGATGTCTTTCTCGTAATGAGTACAATGATCCTGCCGGTCCCATGTCTTCCGGTCCTGCCTTTTCTCTGGATACTCCTGATCTCTGATGGAACCGGCTCATAAAAGATTACTACATCAGTGGATGGTATATCAAGTCCTTCCTCACCTACTGATGTTGCAACCAGAACCTGGAATTTTCCTTCCCTGAAGCGATTTAATGCTGCAATCTGCCTTTTTTGGGAAAGTCCTTTCTCCTGGTCTTTTGTAGCCTGTCCTACAAATCTTTCAGCTGAAATTCCCTGTTCGGCCAGGATATCCACTATCATTTTTACAGTATCCCTGTACGATGCAAAGATGATAATTTTTGTATCCGGATCTTCTAAAAGGACGGATTTTACAATTCCCGGAAGGGCAAGCAATTTAGGGTGACATTCCTCATTCCATTCATTTGATCGTTCAATGATCCTGAGAAACCTGGGATCTGCTGCAATCCGTTTTGAGGCTTTTGATCCTCCTGGTGCTGTTCCCTCGCCAAGGAGCTTGTTAAGATATGCTTTCAGAACCAGACATCCCTGGGATTCGGCCAGGGTGACAGCATGACGAAGTTTCATAAGTTCTGCATGGATACTGGCTGCTGCATATCCTTTTGCATCTCTCTCTGCAATTCTCTGCTGAATAAGTCCGGATAACTCCTGCAGGGCTTTCATTGATAAGCCAGCCCGGTCAGGAACCTGATATCCTGCCTCTTTAAGCTGGTTCAGCCTGTCGTCAACAAGAGCTTTCAGGTCATCGATGCATATCTTAAGTTCATGGGGCAGGTCAACATGAATAGTCTCAAACTCTCTCTCAAAAATATATGGTTTGACATCAAAATCCTCCTCGTTTCTTGTCTCAACCGTTTTTATAAAGAGATTTCCAACTATATCCGAGATCTTCTCCTTATTTCTTCCCGGGGATGCTGTCATGGCAAGAATCAATGGTTCTTTGGATGTTGCCATGTAACGACTGGCAAGAAATACATAGGCGTAATTTCCAACCGCCCTGTGAGCTTCGTCAAAAATAACGAGAGAGAGATCGTTTAAGTCATATCTCCCTGCGATAACATCGTTTTTTATTACCTGGGGTGTGGCAAATATGATGGAGGCCAGACTAAATTCTTTAGTTCTAAGTCCAGGAGATGCATCTCCTGTAAAGATTGCAAACTTCTCATCAGGTCCTGGAATTGTAAGAAGTGACCTGAAATACCTGATATGCTGCTCTACAAGAGGTTTTGTGGGAGCGAGCATTAATACCCGTCCTCCTTCCTGGTAAAGACGTGATGCAGCAACTATAAGTGCAATGGCTGTCTTTCCAAGCCCCGTCGGTATAACTACAAGGGTATTCTCTTCAAGGGCCTGGATTGATATTGAAAACTGGTAATCCCTTTTTTCAAGAGAGTCTGGTTTAATATACGGATGTGTGATGTATTCCATCAGCTTAATGAGGTGTATTTAATCTTACCCTTAATAAGTGCTGGTATCAGATCAGAAAGCTCTTCTTTCTTCACCCTGATCTGTTTCATCGAATCCCTCTCCCTTAATGTCACTGTATTATCTTCAAGCGTATCGTAATCGACTGTCACGGCAAAGGGTGTTCCTATCTCGTCATTCCTGCGGTACCTTCTGCCTATTGCACCCGAGTCATCATATTCTGCAATAATTCCCTCTTTGTGAATTTCAAAGGCGATATCCCTTGCAATTGCATCAAGCCCGTCTCTTGCCATAAATGGAAAAATCGCTACCTGAACTGGAGAAATTACCGGGGGGAACCGCAT
>Ga0074198_1000822_pt1 | contig 26584 bp, 29 predicted proteins | sample EPASupsiteSAE323_FD_64527 | JGI IMG/M metagenome (GOLD analysis project Ga0074198, IMG submission 64527) | Bioremediated contaminated groundwater from EPA Superfund site, New Mexico - Sample SAE3-23 | ecosystem: Environmental > Aquatic > Deep subsurface > Groundwater > Contaminated ...
AAGTAACGCTATTGGCAACCACTTTGTGGGACTATTGTATCCACTTGATCAGGGGGCCGTGATCCCAAAGGGGTCATGGGGTTCAATTTCGTTAACCCAACTCAAGAGGCTCATGGTGCTCCTTCCAAGCGATCAGCTCAGAAGGGAAGAGATGGCAGCCATTGTTGAGGCGGAAGGGGGCAAGAAGATTCCACCGGAGATTATGGAACTCACCATCAATCTGACACCAGGATCCGTAGAGTTCGCCCTGGACTTCAATCAATTCGCTTTCGACGGCATAAAGCTCTGTCTGCCCGCTATTTATTCCGGATCGGAAGCAAGCTCTGTGGCGCAATCGAGCAAGAAGAAGAAAAGACTCAGCAGGTCTGTTAAGAAAAAGGATCTTCCGGAGCCGCAGCACAAGCTTGATACTGTTACCATAGGCAATCAAAAGGATCTGAAGACCACATGAGATGAGTTTGACGGCCCCGAAAAAGAGTTTTGCCTTGTGCAGCGAGCATGGGGGCCATTCTTCATTTTTTTACCTTATGCACCTGATGCAGAGAGGAATTATACCTTGCTCAATTATGCTTCACCAAAAAGTTTTTTATGATATATGTGCTATAGATTGATTTTAAGGGGGATGTCATGTCTAAATATTATTTTATCACATATATAAACAAACGATTGGGAAAGCAGCTCTTCGATAGCGATGCAATCGACGAACATCCATTTGAGTGGCTCAAGAGATCCTATCGCGAGTCCAATTCGAGAGTCGTTCTCGTTAACTGGAGAGAGATTTCTGAAGAGGAGTATCGCGCGTTTAATGAAATTGAACCAGTAGACAAGCTCAACCAGGCATTGTCACCTCAACCAAGTCCTCTCGAAATGATTAACAGAGACCCGCTGGAGGGGTTAAAGGGCTAAAAAAGATCTCAATCGCGGAATTATCCAATTCCTTTTGATAACAGGTATGAATGGATTGAAGCCGCCAGAGTTTCACTTTTTTGCCATCACGTACTTGATGAGGTCTGAGCCAAGCCCGGGCTCATCCTTGATCTGACCGGCAATCTCTTCCACCGGAATGCCTTCTTTTGCGAGAGCGAGAATCTTCTTTTCAGTGGTATCTTCGACAATGAGATAGCTAATCTGGTTTTTCTTATAACCCCGTATATTTCCAGCCAGCAACTCAATGCCTTCCAGGTTCATGAAAGCCCGGATGACAAAGGATAAAGTCTTGTGGTGAGTAAACGACATTCGAACAGCTCTCAATCCAGGACACCTCTGCGTCAGGCGAATCAGATCTACATTGCTTGGTCTGAATCTCAGGTGAACCATCTCTTCATCTGGATTGAGATTTTCGAGATCATCTCTTGAACTGATAATTCTGATCTTCATCCGAATACCTGCTCTGCAATTAATTGATCGGCCCTGTTATCTTTATCGCTTTGTTCGGAGTTCAGCCATGTGCCTAATTAGAATTGTGCATATCCGCCCGTAATAGAAAAAAAAATCAAACTCCAAGCTGCGGTATATGAGCAAGGTACGATCTTCGCAGCTCTTCCTTATCAATATGGTCGTAGATGTCGATTGCTTCCTTTCTAACATCTCCTCGAAGCTCCTGGATGAACTCACGCGGCATGCCGGCACGGCGAAGATGAGTCGTGAACCAATGGCGGCAACAGTGTGCTGAGAAGTGATCCTCCATCTTATCTGATTTGGGGTCATGCAGGCCGCATTGCAGCGCCGCCTTTTCGATCATGTATGTGATTGCCCCGCGGTCTATTGGAGACCCCCAAGAGGATATCCACAAAGCAGTGGAGCTGCTGCGGTCCCGCTCCTGCCTGACGGTCAGCCACCTCCGCAGGATCCGGGCCGTCTCATCGTCAAAGAAGACTACACGGTTTGTCCTCTTCGCCGTAACCTTAAGTTTGATGCTTTGGTCCTGCCAATTGATGTCAGTGACTTCCAGGCTCAGAAGTTCGCCACGCCGTATGCCTGTTTTGAGCATGAGAATTACAATTGCCTTGTCTCGAATGTCTACTATAGTCTCTACGAGGCAGGCGGCCTCTGATACGGAAATGAGTTTATGTGTATGCCGCTCGCCGGGATCTTTCTTGTAGCTCTTCAGATAGCGCTCACGTATTCCGACTAAAGGATTCTCTTTTATTAATCCTTCAAACTGTGCCCATTGGTAGAAACTTGAGACTGCGAGCAGCCGTTGAGAGATGGAGCTGGCGGATAGGCCGCATTTACGCAGATCCTCGATATAGGATCGGATGTGAAGCTTGTTGGCTCCAAGGATCTCCGTCTCGCCCAGAAATTCCTCAAAAATCTTCAATGATAGGCGATAGCCATAAACGGTTTTGGGTGCGAGGCCGCGGATATTGGCGTCGGTCTCCCAGCGGTCGAGAAGATCATCAGTCATTTCTGCCATCGCCACCCTCGGGGCCCTCGTCCTATGAAGCCTGTGGCCTCAAGCATCTCGAGCTGCCTGGTGATGGCTCGCACTTTCTGAACATCCGCCGGATCTATTTTCAGGGCTTCCAAGAGCCTCGGGCTATGAATAGGCCCGGCCTGCAATATAGAGAGAAGCTCTGGATCCAAGTCAGCTTCACCAGATGGCCGCAAAAAAGCTTCATCCTTGAGCCGTTGAAGTTCCTTGGTTTGTCTCTCTAGCTCCCGGGCAAGATCTCTGTTGGATTTGAGAAGCTGGCGGTACTTTTCCTTGAGGTCCTGCAGCTCTTCTAATGATTTGGCAGATTCGGAAAGTGGTTGGGATGCTTCTTCAAGGACATTTAAAACATATTTCGAGAAAGAAGACTTTTTGCTCTTGGCTGCTTCATAATATTTTGTCTTCTGTTCAGGCGAGTTGAAATAGATCTCGGCTGTTTTCCCTGCATATTCCCTCTTTGTCACATGAATACAAAAGGCTCATGGAGTATATAAAGGTTACAGGGGTTTTTATGTCAATTACCTGAATAAACCATGTGCTGATCATGCGATGAATAATTGTTCCCTTTACGAGCCTTTGACGCTATTTGGGAAAGCTGCTCGGATGGCCAGAATTCATCATCATCGCCTGAGATGATCATCACCGGTCCATTGATTTTGTCCAGATCAATTTTTGCGCGATCCATTGCAGTCCTATTTTTCAAGCTATCGGTGAACATCGAATTCAGGCTCAGAGGTCCGCCGGATATCTCGGTGATTATCATCTGAAGAATGAACAAGGGGGTTTCCATGAAACGAATATACGGGACGTCCTTTCCATCGAAGGACCATGGTGATTTTATCACATGATAATCATTGGCGATGGCCTGGAAAACCACACCGCTTCCTGCAAGAGAAACCACGGCTTTGATATCGGGATAAGCGGAACCAACCAGCAGGGCTCCTTCACCACCTTTAGACCATCCGATGACACCGATTTTGTCGCCATCGACCGCATCATTTGATTTCATCCACTCGATAGCTCTGCCGAAGTATTCCAGGGGCACATTAAGCGGTTCGTCAGGAAGACCTTCCCGTCCGAAATAAGCTATTGCAAGCGTGGTATAGCCGTGAGATGCGAGGAGCCCCGCCAGATCTTCCCTGAGGTTTCCGTCTGCTCCTCCAATGATCAAGATGCCGGGAGATGGCGTGGACGCATTGGGTGCAAAGAGTGTCCCCACCAAGCCGGACTCATTGATGTCTATCCGATTCACGCCTGCCGATAAAAATTTTCGCTCAATGCACTTAGTTGCAGCGGTCTTGCCATCCACTTCCGCAGAAATGTTTATAGTCATCGGCTGCATGGTTTTTGACATGAAGACATATTGATTTTTTTTGCCTGGGTCTTTGGAGAGTGACCAGATGAGTCCGGTCGGATCAATGCCTTTGTAGGTCCCTCTGATGGGACTTTGGAGGCTCAAATCGGCAAAACCTGTTCTATTTACCTCAAAAACTGCATACGAATCCCAATCTTGCCCGAATTCATCCTCCATATTCGCTCTCAAGGTAACGGTTTTAGATGGATCGAAACCCGAGAGGACTATGGAAACCGGCTGATCCACAAGACCCGTCTCCGGTTTTATCCTGATCTCTTGGGCGCAAAGAGGACTGATCATAGTCATCATTATTGCGAAGAGTAATAAAGACGAATTGAGCTTAGCCATTAATCCGGACGTCTGATCTCTCATCCATTAGAGATTGACTTCTTTATTTTTATTAAAGGTTTCGGCATTTTTGAGATCTTTGTAAAAATATGCAAGAGAAAATGTGCGGTTCCTCGCCATTTAGCGTGGGTACAACTGGATGCATAAATCCTCCGGGATGCCAATCATTCTATCCGGATTGTGCCGCTGACCGGGACGATCAGCAGAATTTGCCTGGACTTCTGGAGGATTCTTTTCAGAAATCGGCTTCAAACACTCGGCTGCCACTCCTCGGTGCTGGACAGCTTCACCAGGTTGCCGGACTTGTCCAGAGTGTAGCCGGGCGGGACAGAGCCCCAGCCCCATAAATCGCTCTTGGCATTTTTAGCTGTATTGCCGGTTTGCTTTTGGTTTTCGGAGCTGTTTGCAGGAATTGAATCGTTCTGAGACGAATTTGACGAACTGGACGAATTTGATGAATTCAGGGATGGAGCAGGGCTTTGAGATCCAGTGTAATTTATGAGATTGGACAAATTGAGGTCTGAGTTGGAATCATTGAACTGAGTTTGGCTGTTTGATGAAATTAGCCTATTGTCGGAGACTCTTTCCAGGGCGCTAAATCCGCTTTCTCCTCCAATTTGAATCGGCTCTTTTGCCGCGCAGTGGGCGGCGACAAATATGGGGATCAAACCAAGTACTGTTGATTTTCTCATGGCGCATTCTCCATATTTTAGTGATTTCTATTTCATATTAATTTTCAGGTCATTTTCGGATCAATCTTTGATTTCAGTTCTCACCACACGAGTCCGCTGCATCACTCAATGTTGGTCCATTTGTGGTTCTTCTGCGTTTTGTCCGGTTATCGGCATGACCTTGTGATTTGGCGAGACCGTCTCTGACCGGCGAGCCTATTTCAAAGAGGCCCTTGATCGCTTAATAATCCATCGGATACCGGATGCCATAACCAAAATGGCTATAATGCTTGAACGCTAAACATCGAATATATGTTTGAAAAGATCCTTATCGCAACGGATGGCTCAAAGCATAGCGAGAATGCCGCGAAAATGGGGGTCGATCTGGCCAGGCGATCCAAAGGGACGGCAATCATATGCTTCGTCTCCGACGTAAACGGCACCATGCCGATGGGTGGAATCGGTATGCCTTTTGGCGACATCGGCTCGTATGCTCTCGATCCGGCAGTCTTCGGCAGCTTGAGGGAGACGGCCCTGAAGGAAGGCGAAAAGATCGCGGATCGGATCGCAGAGCTTGCCAGGCAAGCGGGCGTGCCTGGCGAAAAAAGAGTGCTGGAAGGAAATCCAGCCGCAGAGATTCTGAAGCTCGCCAAGGATGAGTCGGCAAACCTCATCGTCATCGGCAGCATCGGCAAGACCGGCCTGGAGAAATTTCTCATGGGCAGCGTGGCGGAAAAGGTGGTCCGCAACTCGACGGTGCCCGTTCTTGTGGTTCGAGGAGATGTCTGAAAGCCAGCCATGAATCAATCATCGCCAAACCATCATCAAACCATCATCAAGCCATCATCAAACAACCATCAAACCATTATCCAATCATCATGCAACCGCCATCCGGTCATCATTCGCCGGTTCCCGCAATCAGTCTTCGGCGGCATAAAAACGCCTGCAGGAAATACACTTGCACGAAGTCCGTCGTGCACGAAGACCAACAAACTGAAAGCCTGTTGCCAGAGCAGAAAGCCGGCCCATATTTGCTCATATGAGGCTTGCTTGCCGGGGGCTTGCATGAAAGGTGAATGTAGTGATCTCCGGCGGACAGTTGATCCTGGACCAGAATAGATTCGTCCCCAGGCCCCGGTTGGTGTACTGCACCATCTCGCCAACCTGATACCTGCCCAACGGGTATTTCTTGAAGTGATAGCCGCGAATGGGCGTTCCGTATCCCGGTATCACAATCTGTCCGCCGTGGGAATGGCCGGACAGTTGCAGGCAGAAGCGACCGGTCCCGGAGCTCTTGTCGGCAAAATCCGGCTCGTGCACCAGCAGCACGGCAGGTCCGGAATCCGGCAGCCTTTGCAGCACCCTTTCCAAATCCTGCTTGTTCGCCAGAACATCGTCAAGCCCGGCGATGTGAAGGGCGGCATCTCCCCGGCGAGCGGAAAAAACATCATTGGCAAGCTCCAGGATGTTGCCTTTCCGAATGATGCGGCGAACAGCATTCGCGCCCAGCCAGTGATCATGGTTGCCAAGAACCGCGACCGTCGCATCCCTGGCTCTTATCCTGCCGAGAATCCTTGCCAGGTCGCTCTCATGTTTGTCGAGAACATACGAGAAGAAGTCTCCGGTAATCGCCACCAGATCAGGATTTTGCGAGTTCACCAGATCGACCACGCCCTCCAGGCGCTCCGACGTGATCCACTGGCCGAAATGAATGTCCGAGATCTGCACGAGCCGGTAGCCTTCAAAGGCCGAATCAAGCCCGGGAACGGTCAGCGGGATCTGCACAACCTGAAAATTCTCCGGACTGAAACCGACATCTCCCAGCCGAGAACGGAGGTTGTCTCTCGCTCTTTGCATCTTTTCCTGCATCTTGAAGCTGATGCGGTGGCTCAGGGGATATGAGCCGAAATCCGGGTCGCCCAAATTGTCGCACTTACCGCTCTCCCTTTCCTGGTGGCCGGGGGCACCATTCCGTATCTGTGGAGCGCCCGGATCTCTTTTTGCAGCCAACTTGGGAAATCTTCTGGTTTTCTTTTTCACGCCATCAATAATTGGCAATCATGACAGTTAAATTTTTTGTTGAGCATTCCGAAGCAGACCATTCTTTGCGGCACAGGAATGATTTTACTGCTATTCTGCTTCGCCCTCGTTTCTACATTTATGCTCTTTTATTGCAGCTATGGTCAAGCACCAAGAGAATGAAACTCATAGCCGCCGCAATGAGCATCATTTATGAGCGTAAATCTTCGGTTCTTGAACATTTTTCAGCCATGCCGTCTAAATCATTGCGAATTCAGGCAGCAATCCGAGATTCCAATGGGATAAACGGCATCCCTCTGAATATGCCGCAGGTCGGCAAGCGAAATGAAGATCAAATATACGAATCATGTGGCAATGAGCTTATAAACAGCAATGCCAATGGGAAGCCGGTCAGTTGTATTCCTGATCAATTATGAGTGGGGTATTGAATGGCAAGATTAACTGCGATTGTAGTCTTAGCTGCTGCCGTCATAGGCATTTCTTTTTTAGCTTTTGAATCTGCAGCTCAGGATACGAATAGCGGAATTACCAGTAGCATTGCCGGCGGGATTGCGTCCGGCCAGAGCATGACGGAAAAGGAAAGAATGCCTGGGCGAGGAATGCCTGAGCCGGGAATGCTCCCAGGAAATAACTCTCGCCCGGGTTTAATGGTTGTCCTGCAAAAAGGAATTTGTCCGGCCAATCAGACCTGTTTTGTAATGAAGAACATCACCGGGGCCTGCCCGGATGGCGCGACCTGCTACATGAGAGACGAGCGCATGAGGGACGATCACGCACCACCTCAGAATCTTTCCGGGACTGCTCCTGCCAAGCCGGATTCCAAGAACATGCCACAGCCGCCCGGTCAGGGTGCGAACGGCCAGAGCGGAAAGCCTCCAGCCATGCCTGGCGGGGAGATGGACCTGGGATTGGGCGGCCAGGATATGATGAGCGACATGATGGGCATGGACGGAATGGGCGGCATGGGTGATCAGGGCATGGCAGGCCCGGCTCCGATGGGCCGGGCTCCGGGCGGCGGCGCATTGAAGGGATCGATGGATAAGCCCGGACAAAATATTACGGGTCCCGGCGGCAAGCCTCCCGAGATCGCGGATCAGGGAATGGGTCCCGGAAACGAGACTGGCGAGCGGTTTATGATCTTTCGCTTTGCGGGAAGCTGCCCGGCCAATCAGACTTGCTTTGTCATGGAAAACATCACGGGAAGCTGTCCGGACGGCATGAGCTGCTACAAGATCGAAGAGGGCAAGCCTCCACTCAACCAGTCTTCCACCGGCCAGCCTCCGGCCAAGCCTAATGGCGCGACGGGGAACAATTGGAAGAGAGAATGATGGGGGAGAGAGAATGATGGGATGAATTTTACTTTTTTGGCCCGGAACTATGCATCTTGCTTCAGAGCTTTTTGAGGACCTCCTTTCCCCATCTGATTCCTGGTGTCTCGATTAAGCGGTATGTCAGCAAGGAAATAGGAGTTGCGATCAGAAGAGTCAGAAGTATGCACAAGAATAAGCTGATGTCTGTTGAATAAATGGTATGATCATAGATGAAAGCATATACCGGTTTCAGGGGATCTATTATAAAAGGATGAATAAGATATAAGCTGTAGCTGATCGTTCCAAAGAATTGGGTGAACTTATTCACAATGAATCGGTTGGGGGTTAAGGAAAGTGAAAGTATCAGCAAAACGAAAGCGATTGGACTCATTTCCAGCAAACCGGTTAGCTTGCCCAGCGGTTCGTACAGACCGGATAATGCCAAGTTTAATGATAAATTATTTATAAATAGTAATAATATGATCAAAGATAATGAAAGCATAATATAAGCTGCTGGCGTTCTGTATTCGCGTCTCATTCTGGGCAAATATAATTTATAAATTAGGTAACAAATAATTCCAATTGGAAATATAAATGCCCAATGGAAAAAATTATAAAACTTGTAGTTTGTTGACACCAAAATATTTTTCTCAATGACTGCACCAAGCAGGTTCCGGACTCCTTCGGAAAGCCAGTACATGCCGATAAAAAAGAGAATGGATCTCCAAATACTGTTTACCTTGACGAATATCAATGGCAAAATCAGATAGAAAATCATCTCAACCCCCACGGTCCAGCCATCGGAAAAGAGGCTTTTTGCATATTGGGGAACCAGATTGAAGGTTAAGGTGAAATTGGCCAGGACTTCGAGCCAAGGTGGGGCCATTTTTTGCATGATGCCATCCAGCACTACAAGGATCAGCAGGAGATAAAAGAGCGGAGCAATTCGGAAGAATCTGCGTAGGTAGAATTTGAGGAACATCCGCGTCTCTCCTGCCTTGTTATCCAGAGATAAGTACAATGTGAAAGCACTGATGATGAAAAATAATGGAATACCCGCAAGAGATAAATCGATAATTCTCTCAGGAACGATCTGGATCGGGTGCGCCCAACCCGTAATTATGCCGATTGTTCCATAAATGTGGTAGAGGAGAATGCTCAGTGCGGCGATTCCCCTCAACGCATCAATATAATCCAGCTTTATAGTTTTAAGCGCATATTGTGCATCGGGGTAGGATTCGACTTTAGAATTTTCTGCAGAATGTATCTCTAAATCCGACAGGACGATTTCCCCCTGACCTAATTTTAGATTGGATGACTTAATAAAAAAGCTTTGGGATAAATATGTCCCCCATTTGGAATGAGCATTCCGCCATTGCACTTGGTTCAGCCCATCTTATGAGCTTAGGCCGCGGCGCTGGCGGCAGCCTTGACAGCACTTAGATCTCGAAATTTATTCATAACCTTGGCGCAAAACCTGCAGAAGACTTCAATTATGCAAGATGACTTGTGAGCCAAGGGCCGGAAAGAGCGCAATCAGTGCTGTAGCTGCACCGCCCAAGGCTATGGCCAGAAGCAATAACCCAAAGATGCGGGTCAGGATGTTCATGCCGGTGATGCCGAGGATCCTCTGTATCAATGGAGAGGCAAGAAGCACCAGAGCTGTGGCGATGCAGACCAGAACTATTATCGCGCTCCCTTCTAGAATATCATCTGTGCTGGAAGCCTGGACCGCATAGTTGATCACCAGGCTTATGGACCCTGCTCCGGCAAGGATGGGAAAGGCCAGAGGAACTACGGCCACCGAGTCCTTCCGCTCAGCTTCCTGATCCTCTTCCTGAGTGTGCTGCATCTGGCTCATCTTGGCATTCAGCATTGACCAGGCCAGAGAGGCGATCACAACCATCCCTGCCAGGTTGAATGCATGGATATTTATCCCAAACAATCTTAAAATATCATCTCCTGCGATGAGCGCCACCAGCAGGGTGATCGTCATAGCAGTTGAAGCGATCAATGCAGTGCGTTTCTGTTCCTGAGGCTTCTGATTGCGTGTTAGATCCAAAAATATTGGTATAGCGCCTATGGGGTCAATGATTGTAAATAGTGCAATAAATGCCACACTGAAGCTTATGTCCAAATTATCCCTCCCAAGGTATTGATTGTATCCAGGAGCCAGTATCGAGCGGCCTTGCTACCTTCCTTTCCATATCGGCTGTCTTTCCATCCTGAACCAGTATCTCCATGGGGCCGAGGGGGTTATCGGATTGTCCGTCCCATACGTTGCCGCACTGGAGCACTGTCGACGCCCTAAGGGAATTTGCCGCTGGTTCGCTGGCTGCTACCTGGATTTGAGACATTGTTCACCTCATATACGTTATATCTTATAATTCATTTAAATGACGTGCATAAATTTTGATCGATTTTATTTATTGCCTTTTGATGGGCATTTAATGAAGAAATAGATTCTAAAATTTATAAATGTTATGGTGCATCCATATCCGAGTCTCTACCTTCGAGAATTCTCAAATCCACAATATCCTAAAATCCAGACGGCGGTAAGATTTGAAAGATACAGAATAAGGCTCTCTCCAGAATATTGCTTTCACAAATACGCAATCGGGACATCAATGCCAGCCTGAACATCCGCACCCTCGGACTGAGGGGAAGAGCCTTTCAAGATCCGACCCCTACTTTGAGCAAAGCAGCAAAGCATCAAAGCAAGTTAGATCGATGAAGTAGGAAGCCCTGTCCCTTCAGGAGTATGGAAAGAAGTCACGAAACCAATATCAACTTATAATAGAATATCTTACACGTATTTTCATGGATTTCTGGAAAGGATTTGCGCTGCTTGCTATCTGTTTTATCCTCGGCACAGGAGCTGCATCAGGAGTAATGATCTCATCGAACTGGAATGAAGGTGCTGTCCAAAACGGTCCCCAGTATCCTACAACCTTCACATTTGAAAAACCATTCCATCTTCTCTCTCTTGAAACATACCACTGGAATGATGGCCGGGGAGTCTCTCAGGCAGGGAGTATGATCATGATGGATGAAGCAGGCAGGGAATATGGACCCTGGCAGGCGGTCGGAAGCGATGGATCGGGAGGAGTCGCCAATGCTGTCTGGACATCCACCCTGGATGAGTTCTTCCCAGCCGGAACCTATGCAGTCTATGACTCTGATCCTGATACCTGGTCGCATAACAGCGAGTCCGGATATAGAGGTTTTGCCAGATTCCGGTATGAAATAATCGAAGAAAAAGATGATCCTATTTCAACAGGTCAGAAATCTCCCGGAGCGGGAGTACTTCCGGAAAATACCCCCGGGAAGTATCCAAAACCGGTAATTGATTACACGTTCACCTCAGGCCTTGATGATAAAACTCAACCACTTGACAGAAAGAAAGATTTTTCCACCACTGAAAAAAGGGCATATTTCTGGTTGAAAGCCGGTCCTTTTAATGGTGGAGAAAAAATTGAACAGGTCTGGATAGACCCGAACGGAAATGAGATTTATCGCTCAAGTTCAAAGGTAGACGATCCTGCTGATTTCGGACATGATTTCTGGATTGATAATTACCAATATTCCTACATATATATTGCAGGAAAGAAAGCTGAGAAACTACCGGGAACATGGAAAGTTGAACTATATATCGATGGCAAATTCATACTATCTGATACCTTTACCATATCAGGCGGGAAGATTACTCCACCAGAGGGGCCCGCCCCTGCTCCGGTCATCAGCAATCCCCCGGATCAATCCAGGAAGGGAACGATACAGACCGGCTCATCCGAGACGCTGGTCAGTGGACAGATACCGGTAGGTGGAGGAATCATTACCGTCAATAAGCCCGGGTCCGCACTGAACGGATTGACCATTGATGCAGGTCCTGACTGCTGGCCGGCCGTTCAGGCTATCTCTGTCAGTGCCGCTCCGATCATCGGTCATTCCTTTGGAGAATACTTCAATCCGGTTACCCCACTCATCACGATCGATGCCGGGGAGGGGTATACCAATGAGCCGGTCCTGGTGAGTATCCCGGTAAAGATATCGGAAGACAAATTCGCAATGGCGTTTTACTATGACGCAGAGAACCGGCAGCTTGAGGGCATCCCGACCGTGGGCCAGGATAGCAAATCCATAACAATTGCAACCCGGCACTTCTCGGATATTGTGGTATCGGCAATTGATCTCATCCGGCTGAACGCCGTCTCCGTGGTTGACTCCGGATTCACACCCAAAGTGGATGACTGGGAATTTATCAACAATGGATCGGTCGTTGCGCCAAACGGTCATTGCAGCGGTCAGAGTCTGACTGCCATGTGGTACTATATTGAACAGAAGAAGAAGCTGGGCAAACAATCCCTCAATGGGCGCTATGACAACAACGGCAGAAAGAAGACGCCCTGTTGCGGAACAGATAATACCCTCGGGTACAGGTTTGCGTCGGTCATCCAGAAAAAATACGAGGAAGAGTGGATTCACAACCGCACTTTGGGCTTTTTCTTCAATCTGAATAATAATACTACTGAGGGCAGGAACAGATTTGGTCGTCTTGACAGCCTCAGCACATTCAGGTTGTATAAATACAGCATTCTTCTCTCAGGTGAGCCGCAGATTGTAGATATTCGTGGTGCGGGTGCTCATGAAATCGTCTGCTACAAAGTCGCCGGTGATACCATGTACATTGCAGATCCAAACTATCCCGGTACCGAACGAACCATTGCCCTGATTGGAAATGCTCTCGGACCTTACTCCTCGGGACCGAATTCCCAGGACATTCGGGCGAACGGGGCGAGAATCTATCCGCGTATTACCTATTTTGCAAAGACTTCGTATCTCAACTGGTCGATCATCGGAGAGGATTACAAAAAGGTCCTGGACGGTTCTATTGGTGACGGGGAATTCCCCTCGTATGTCCTTGAATTCACAGTGACCGGTGATAACGGGAGCACCGAGTATTTTGAATTTGATGGTGGAAAAAATGAATTGGACCGAAAGATTGAGGTTCACGGGAATTCCGTGAATATTTCGGTGCGTGGGACCAATGCAAATGCCGATATTTGGGTGAACGGAAGGATGGAGATGCCCGGGCGATTCGACCTTGAGCCGGGAGACAATATATTCGGAATAGACGCATGGAGTGAAATGAATAATCGTTGTTATTGGATGGGATATGACCGGGTGGACCTGATAAACCAGGCGAAACAGGTGCATATTCCTCAAGGAACATCTCCAAGCCCGGTAACTCCGTGCGAAGATTTCGATGTCACATACGATGTAATGCAGAATGTCGGGATTGGGGGAATCGATCAGTACAGAATAACACTGCAGCTCGTCACTCCGGAAGAATCCCCCTTTTTTTCATATTCTCGAGCGATAATTCCACCCGGATATCAGACCGGGGGAACACAGCCGATCGATAAGGGCGGATTCTTTGAAGGAAAAAGGTATTTCCATGATTATACTGAACCCGGAGAATACACCATAAAAGTGTACAAATTTAGTGATAATGTGCAGTATGATCCCTGGAAGGATCCCGATTATCCGGAAGTCACGTTTTACTGGAATCCCTGCGGCATTATCACAAAAACAATCAAAGTCCCGCCATAGGGGGGAATGATTCCATTGCCCTTTTTTTGGCAGTCTGCCTGGATTCCTTCGGTGAGAATGGAGAAGAACAGCGTGGGCCAGAGTTAATTCGAGCGCCGGAATGACCGGGCGCAAGACTGCCAAATGCTTTTCTTCTCGGGCTTCGGGACAATAACATAATCCCTAAGTAGAAAGAAGGCTCACTGAATCATGATGAAGGAATATAGCAATGACGAGATCGTGGTTATCTGGGACCCGGAAAAATGCATTCATGCCGGAGAGTGCGTTAAGGGCCTACCGCAGGTATTCAATCGAGAGAAAACTCCCTGGGTGGATATCAGGGGCGCAGGCTCGAAAGAGATAATTAAAGTCATCGATAGATGTCCTTCCGGTGCTCTTTCTTACAAGATGGTCAAGAAGGCAGGCGAATCTGAGACGACCTATGCGCAGATCAAAGTCATGAAGAATGGCCCTCTGCTCGTGGAAGGCGATTGTGCCCTCATCGACTCGACCGGCAAAGAAGTTGCAAGAGCCGGGCACTTTGCTCTCTGTAGGTGCGGCAGTTCCGGGAATAAGCCGTTTTGCGATGGAACGCACATCAAGATCGGATTTGACGACTCAAAATAAGTTGCAGAGTCCTGAAAATTATTTCGCCTCCTGTCTAAGCTTGAACGCATAGTCCAGGATATGAGATAAACACGAAGAACCAGGACGGACGCGAAATCATTTCAGGACAATACATCGGTGACACATTCATTGGTGACACATTCATTGGCAACTCATTCATTTGTGACCCATAATTAAAAAAAGACCGGCAAGCTTTTCTCCGATATCCGGTAGATCAAGGGCTGGCGGAGCAGGAGTTCGAGGCGCAGCACTCGATACCAGGAAGCTCGCCGGTATGTTCGGGGAATTGCAGGGGTGATGCAGGTGATTACTTTGAGGGGGGATCGACAGCAAAAGGCGATCGCCGCGCCGACATGCGAATTCAAATTGTCAAGCTCAATTTATTTGAAGCCGCCATGAAATCAAATTAAGCGCAACCATCGCCGGCAAAGTGGGCCGGGGGCCGGGTGCAATTTTGCGAGCTATTTGCCGTCACGGCAAATCGCCCCGAATCCAGCCAAATTATCTCAAAGTCCGGCCAATTGGCTGTCGATTTCTTTGAAATTATCAAGCAAATTTATGCCGTCTGCAGTGGTTTCATACAGCGTTGTCTTTCCTTGCTTGACCTCGATCAAGCCATTTTTGATTAGGAGATCCAGGTAGGGATTAACCGTATTGAAATTTAGGTTTGCCTGATATACTATCCTTGTCTTATTTGACTGCTTTTTGCAGATGCTCAAGATTTGCGTTACGATCGTGTGCCTATTTCTCTTCATAATCCACTCGCCTCCATTCATCTCATAATATTCGTTTAGGCTCAAAAGACTAAATTTTTTATCAGCAATACTTCTTATATGAAATATGTATTATAATATTTTCCGTACCAATAGTACGGCATATTGTTGCCGCCAATGCTGATTAATTTTACAAACGATTTTTAAAGATATATGGGCGGACGAAGACGTCTTACTTTTATTTGACGAATCGCATTCAAAGAACCAATTTCAACAGCATAGTCCCGGAGCTTATTGTCATTCTGGAACGATTTCCCCCGATATATGTTTCAGATATCATCTCTCAATATCGGTGCTATTTTTTCCAAATAGCGTTCCAATCGTTCATCGCACTCAGCCCACGTCACATCCACATTTAGACCCATCATAATCTCCTGCAGTTGAGATTTTACTTCCTCCCACGAGTATTTCTTCTCGGAAAAACACAGATCAGTCATGAGACGAAGGGTGGGAACAAAGGCTTTCTTAAACTCGGCCCGAACCATCCTTATAAACGGTTCTGCGGGGTCCCTCAAGAGATAGGAATGTAGCTCATCAAGGATCAGGTACTGAGATTTGCACGGGTCCTCGTAGGGATCTTTAATCTCTCTGCCGGCTGTAGCAGAAAGGGTCTGATAAGCTTGGCCGAAGAGCCGGTCGATATATTTCCTTTCATAAGCTTTTTCATTTATCTCTGCAACAAGACCGTAACCGACCAATCTGCAACGCAAGAGCTGAATTCTCGCGTCTTCAACAGGCAAATTGAGGTTGATTTTGCCGATATAATTCCTGAGATGCTCCAGCCGTTTATGGGGTTCGAATGTCACAGGCATGTCGATGCTTCCATCCGGTTAATGCAATCATTTCATAATGATTATTCGTAAAGGTTCTTAAATAGTTATCTCTCTGCCGAGCATGAAGCTAAGGCAAACATGAGTAGATCGGTCGGCAGCTTTTATCGGTTTTGAAACAAACCTTCTTAGAAAAGGATGCAACGGTCCGCTGCCACGGCCATACGCCCGTCTCGCTGCAATATTGCTTGATGCCGTCCGGGTTATGCGATCGCAAATCAGCTCCGCCACAGCGGAAAGCCGGCTTTTATCCAGCATTCTAGCTGCCGGTAAGGCGCGTCTGGTATTTGACGATTTTGCGAAGGTCGCGCTCCCCAAGGGCCGCACTCGCAAAAGTTGAATGTAAATGAATGTAAATATTAATGAGGAGTTGAACATTCATAATAAGGAGGGAGGCAAAAGTCTTGGTGTAGGAGGGAGAAAATAGATTTGACTTTTGCCAATCTATACTACTACAATCAACGAATAAATAGTTTTCGCCAAACGTCCATCAGCGAAGAGCGCTTACTCCGCGAGGCAATGCCGACATAGCGGGCCGGGCCTGTTGTTCTCGATATCGTTCACATCCTGCGGTGAGTCCATGTTCAATGACGGACTCGCTGGTTTGACGTCTCCGCTGATCGCCGAAATCTTGCCGGGACAAGAAGGCTTTTTGCGGATGGCATCTGCTATTCTACCATCCGCCAAAGGTTCAGTATCACAGGTTCGGGACGAGGCATCACGTGAAGAGAATCGACGGGCAAAGAAGAGAGCATTATCTGGCACTGCTGCTGATGGTCCTCGCGTCGCTTTGCTGGGGCCTGTCCTTCATCAGCACGAAAGTGATCCTGGCCGAGATTCCGCCGGTGACGATCGCTTTTCTCCGCCAGTTCATCGCAGCCGTTACCCTGATTCCCCTGATCGCTTACACCTGCGCTCTGCCCGCGATCACGCGAAGGGATCTTGCCGTCATCTGTTCTTCCGGCTTCTTCGGCATCGTCCTTTACTCGGTCCTGGAGAACAGCGGCCTGCAATACACTACCGCCTCCAACGCCTCCATGATCGTCGCAGCCCTGCCCATCGCAACCCTTGTCAGCGAGGCTCTATTCTTCCGGCAGAAAGTGAACGCCAAGATGGTTTTATGCCTCCTCGTTTCCATGATCGGCGTGTGGCTGGTGGTGAGCGTCAACGGTCGGCTGGACCTCTCCTCGGCCAGATTCATCGGCAACCTCCTCATGATCGGGGCCATGATCTGCTGGGTGGCCTACACTTCCATAAATAAAAAACTCGACAAATCCTATCCCAGCATCGCCCTGATCTTCTACCAGTCTGCGGCCAGCATATTTCTCTTCGTGCCCTTCGTCATCCCTGAAGTCGAAAGATGGCCCGCGCATTCGGACATCTCCCCAGCCGTTCTGGCCCACCTCGTATTCCTGGGCGTCTTCTGCTCGGCATTGGCTTACGTTTTTTACGTTCGCGCCGTAAAGAGTCTGGGCGCGACAATCTCCGCCGCCTTCCTGAATCTGATACCCGTGATCACCGTCGTGGCGGGCTACGTCGTGCTGCAAGAGGATCTGATGGCAGAGCAGATTCTGGGAATGGCGATTATCATGGCCAGCATATTTGCGTTGAACCGAATTATGTCATAGCGACGCAAGATTCGATGCCCGGTGATTCATGATCTCGTTTGAGATTCGTGATTAGCGTTTGAGATTCGTGATTAGCGTTTGAGATTCGTGATTAGCGTTTGAGATTCGTGATTAGCGTTTGAGATTCGTGATTAGCGTTTGAGATTCAAGAATCGATGCCCAGAAATTCTATGATCAAGATCATGCTCGATTCGAGTATCGTTAATAGTGATTCGAAAATATTGAAAATGGGTCATATTGAAAATGAATCTTTGACGGCGATCAGCCCGTCTCCTGCACTCCCTTGGTCGCGTTTGTGCTTCCGGTGGCGATTTTTGCCCTTTTCACTTGCTCCTCTTTTCGCTCTTCCGCCACCACCTGATAGATGCCTGTTACCACTCCGACCATGGCCGGGGCCAGGAAGAATCCGCTGATTCCGGCCACAAGGCCGCCTCCCAGGAATGCGAGCAGTACCAGCAGCGGGTGGAGCGACGACTTGGCGGAGACGATGTAAGGCCGGATGACCAGCTCGGCAACATGGACCAGAACCGAGGCCGCCAGGAAGAAGAGAAGAGCATCCACCGGGCCGATTTCGACGTATCTGCCGACAGCTGTGGGAATGAAGACGAGCCAGGTCAGGAATGGAACCATCCCGGCCAAGAAGACGATGCTGGCCATGGCGAAGGGCCTCGGGACCCCAAAGACGTAAAAGATGGCGACTGATGTCAGACCGCCCGCGATGGCCGTGTAGATGCTGCCGGTGTAAATGCCGAAGAGGATGCCGTCAATCCTGGCCAGGCACTTCTTCTCAAACTCCATGTCTTCCATGTTCAGGAATTCCAGCACGGCATCTTTCAGCCGCGCCCCGTCCAGCAGCAGGAAGTAGCAGACGCAAAGCGATATCAGGAAGTTGATGACCCCCAGCGTCAGGGCTGTGCCGAGGCCGAAGACCGGCAGCCCGGTCAAGAGGTGCAGCCCGATCTCCAGCAGATTGGCCATGCCTCGCGAGATCTCATCGAATATGGCCTGAGGGATATGCACGCGGGACATGAAACCGTAGCTGGTGGCGATGATGTCTCGCTGATGCATCTCCAGCCATTTAACCTGGTTTACCGTCTCGACGATACCGAGAGCGAAGATCACGGAGAGCGGTATGACGATGCAGATCGTCGCTGCCAGAGAGCCTGCTTTCCGGTTATTCTTGAACAGATCCTTGACCGGCCTGCCCACGTAGGCGAAGACCAGCCCCAAAACAAGGCCGTCCAGCAGCGGCCAGATGAAGTAAGACGCCAGGACGACAAGGATGACGGTTAGAAATAACATCCACTCCTTTTTTCCCGGGCGGCAGGGCAGATTGATTTCCATGAATGACTCCAGCTTTTGGAAGTGGCAGGATATCTAACTTTGGGATGCTATGATGCTTGGCAGCAAAATTTTGCGCAGCTCCAAAGGCCGGAATAAAAAATGGTGTATTTTAAAATTTATATGTCTCATTGGGCCGCAGCGTAGCCTGCATCGACTATCATTTCATTGAAGCATTTATTCAGGTTCGGCTTTCCGTTAGGACCTGAGAGATACACCACGCAGGGAATAGACCCGTCATCTTTCTTAGCCGCGCTCTCATCGATGTCCAGGAAGACCTGAGTATTGAGAAGATGCGTATCCGTGAAGTCTCTGGCATACGAACCGGCGTAGGTTCCCATCTCCGGGCTCATCACACCCGCCAGGCTCACCAGGCCAAAGCCTTGCACTTCAAACGTGTCCCCATCAACAACTCTTGTGACGATTCCGGACGCTTCGTTTGGAAAGGCCGCTGCACTCAGGACAAATGCCAAAATTACCGCAATAGATATTAGCGCAAGTCTGCAGATCATGAGATGCTCTCCAACTCGTCCCGGCAAAAAATCTTACGCCTGCATAATTTTAGCAGACGCGAAACCTAATGCCTGGCCCAATGCTTCACGAATCCACAAAAATTTTGCATCGCAAGCTTTTTAGGTTGGAACCGCTAAGTTTAGAGTCTCGCGATTTGCGACAAATAGGTGATACGAGATATGAAGACTTGGAGCATATTATTGGCAGCAACTCTCATAGCCTTGATCTCGACAGCATCGGCCCAAAATCCTCTCGATGCGGTTGCCGGTTCTCTTCAGGATCAATTGAATTCAGCAGGATCGCAGCTTCAGCAAAAAGCGGTTCAGCATGCTCTGGACGGCAATCTGACCCAGGAGCATCTCACTCAAGACCTCAATGCCGCCAGGGAAGAGATAGTGGACGAGGCAGCGGGGAAGATTAACCAGAATTTGAATCTAACTGCACAGCAGCTCCAGGAGCAGGTGCAGCAGAAGGCGAAAGAGGAACTGCAAGACCAGGTTAATCAGGCGGCGAAACAGCCCGGCTTTGAAGGAATTTTAGCGATTGCCGGCATTCTGGCCGTTGCCCTCTTGATAAAGCGCTTCTAGGATAAAATTGTCGATCTTCAATTTGGTCCCGGATCGCGTTTCTACCTGGATCCTATCCATTCTTGGATGGCATTCCTTCCGGGATCAAATTTATATATCAAACATGATGACTGACTGTCAGTCAAAATCCGTTCATCTCTGGTGCCAAAATGCAGTCTCGCCATGCGGACATCAATAAGCGGAAATCGAGCGTAGCTCTATTATCGGTTATTTCCAACACCGTTCTGGTTATTCTCAAGCTTGCCGTGGGCCTGATGATCGGATCGGTCTCAGTCATCTCCGAGGCCATCCATTCCGGCGTGGATCTGCTGGCCGCCCTGATCGCACTGCTGGCCGTGAAGACCGCCGGCAAGCCCGCTGATGAAGATCATCCCTTCGGACACTACAAGGCAGAAAATATCTCGGGCACAGTGGAGGCGCTGCTAATTTTCGTAGCGGCGGTCTGGATCATCTTCGAGGCATACAAAAAGCTCTTGAATCCGGAGCCTATGGAAAGCCCGTCATGGGGTGTAGCGGTCATGTTGATATCATCTGCCGCCAACCTCTTCGTCTCGAACAGGCTCTTTTGCGTGGGCAGGGAGACGGACTCGGTGGCACTTCAGGCCGATGCATGGCATCTGCGCACCGATGTTTATACTTCAGCCGGAGTTATGGCAGGACTGGCAATCATTTGGACGGGGGAGCATCTCTTTCCGGCAGTCGATCTTCACTGGATCGATCCGCTTGTAGCCATCTTTGTGGCACTGCTCATCATCAAGGCCGCCTACAAGCTGACGCTGGAGTCGGCTCAGGATCTCATGGATGTGTGCCTGCCGGCGGAAGAAGAGGAAGACATTCGCAAACACATCATGGTCTTTGCGCCCACAGTGCGTGGTTTTCATAAGCTGCGAACCCGCAAGGCCGGAGCCTGTCGTTTTGTGGAATTCCACGTGCGGGTTGACGCCGGCATGTCCGTGGATGAGTCGCACCGCATCTCGGACATGATTGCAGACGCCATCAAGCATCACTTTCCGGGAACCAATGTCACCATTCATATCGAGCCGTGCAACTGCGCCCTGGCCCGCCCGGAGAGCTGCGGCTGCCTTTTGAACGACGAGGATAAAAAAGCAGTTCTGGAGAAGAGCCGCCTGGCTGACGCAATAAATGGCAATGTTTGAATCTCTCCCAAATTTTATAAATTAAAAAAAAATGAAATCTTTAAAAAATGAAATCTTTTATTGATATTAAAACCATCAGCCTATTTTCCAATCATCTTTCCAATCCGCTCCAATGCCAGATTGATTCGCGCCTGGCTTGTCGCGTAAGAGAGCCGGACATTGTTTGCGCCGCCCGGCCCAAAGGCCGAACCGGGTGTTGCAGCTATGAGGGCATCTTTGAGAAGCTTATCCGTGAACGCGTCCCCGCCTCCGTATTCGGAAACGTCCGGGAAGACGTAGAATGCGCCGCCGGGAGTGCTGCATGGTATTCCCAGATCTCTCAGGCCGGAGACGAGCAGATCTCGCCGCACCCGGAATTCCTTGACCATTGCCGCCACTTCATCCTGCGGCCCGGTGAGAGCTTCCACGCCTGCCCGCTGCACAAAGGTTGTGGCCTGGGACACGGAATGAGACAGGAGCCTGTTGACCCATTTCATGGTCTCCTTGGGGCCGGTGAGATATCCCAGCCGCCAGCCGGTCATGGCATAGGCTTTGGAAAATCCGTTAATAGTAACAGTCCGCTCTTCCATTCCCGGCAGGGAGCCGATGCTGATATGCTCATGGTCGTAAATTATTTTCTCATAAATTTCATCGGAGACGACGAAAAGGTTGTGGTCCACGGCGAGGTCGCGAATCTCTTGCAGCACATTTTTATCGAATACGGCCCCGGTGGGATTGGATGGAGAGTTGACGAGAATCACACGGGTTTTGGAGTTTATGCTCGCGGCCAGATCCCGCGGCTGGAAAGCTTCATCGACCCGGCCCCAGGCGACGCTTGCCCCGGCGAAGACCACGCAGGGCTCGTAGCTCACCCATGACGGACCGATAAGCACGCACTCGTCGCCCTCTTGCAGCAATGCCTGCAGAGCGGCAAAGACGGCCATCTTGGCCCCGGGAGTCACTGAAACGTCATCAGGCGAGACTTTGAGCGAGTTCTCCCGGACGAGCTTTTGAGCGATGGCTTTTCTCAAGTCCAAAATTCCCGCCGTCGGTGCATAATGCGTCTCACCGTTCCGCATGGAACTGCAGCCCGCCTCGACGATGTGTCTTGGTGTGTCGAAGTCCGGCTCGCCGACGCCCATGTCGATGATATCCAGGCCCTCGGCTGTGAGCTTCTTGGCCATGGCGGAGATCTTCAGGGTGGTTGATTCGTGAATGGATGCCATCCGCGCCGATACCATTGCCTACTCGCCCCCCAACCTCTGCAAGAGCTTTACTGCGGCCTCAACGGCGCGCTTGGAGTAGTCGACGCGCCTATGTGCATCGGGCCTTGACATCTTTGGTCCTGTGATGCCCAATGTCACGGGCTTGTCGTACTCCAGTGAGAGGTCCATGAGCTTTCGAGCCGCATGTTGAACCACGACCTCGTCATGGGCCGTCTCCCCCTGAATCACGCAGCCGATAGTCACCACAGCATCGATGTCCTCGCGACGAAGCAACATCTTGACGGCGAGTGGCATGTCATAGACTCCGGGAACGTAAACGACATTTGTGACCTCGGCACCCAGGAACTTAGCATGCTCTTTGCCGAGCAACTCCATCTGATAAGTGATATCCCTATTGAACTCCGAGACAACGAAACCAAGTTTAACCATAGCTCCAAACCCCGCGAAGTAGCCACTCCCCTTCCCGCCAAACGTAATAAACCCATCGATTCCCGGCCCGACCTGATCAATCCAAATCCCTTGAGATTCGCAGAAGTATTGCTGGAAAGACTATCATAATCAACGATCAAAATGCATTTATCCTCGGCAATTGTGCGGGAATAGGATCTGCTATGAGTCTTGTTTACGTTAACGGGGAATTCGTTCCGGCGGAAAAGGCCGCCGTCTCGGTCTTTGATCATGGATTTTTATATGGCGACGGAGTTTTCGAGGGCATCAGGGCCTACGACGGGCGAGTCTTCCGGCTGGAGGATCACGTCAAAAGGCTCTACGATTCCGCCCAGGCGATAATGCTCTGCGTGCCGATGACGCAAAAGGAGATGGCAGAGGCCATCCTTGAGACGCTGCGCAGGAATAATCTGCGTGATGCTTACATTCGCCCCATCGTCTCCAGAGGATTCGGCGACATGGGCCTTGACCCGAACAAATGCAAATTGGCCACAGTCATTATCATAGCCATCGAATGGGGAGCGATGTACGGAGACCTCTACGAGATCGGCCTCACTGCGGTCAGCGTGGCCGTTCGCCGCAACACCCCCGACAGCCTGCCGCCCAACATCAAGAGCCTAAACTACCTGAACAACATCATGGCCAAGATTGAGGCCAATATCAAGGGCGGCAACGAGGCCATCATCCTCGATGCCCAGGGAAAGCTCTCTGAAGGCAGCGGCGACAACATATTCGTGGTGAAGGACGGACAGATCAGCACGCCCCACACATTGAACAATCTCAAAGGCATCACACGCGACGCGGTTATGGATCTGGCCGAGCTTGCCGGCAATAAAGTCATAGAGAAAGACATGGGCCTCTTCGATCTGTACACTGCGGATGAAGTCTTCGTCACCGGCACGGCGGCAGAGGTTGCCCCGGTCACGACGGTGGACGGGAGAAAGGTCGGCAACGGCAAGCCTGGACCGATCACGAAAGAACTGATAGCGTCCTTCAAGAAAATGACTCAATCCACTGGTACGCCCATTTACTAGAAACATTTTGAAACGAATTTATTGGCAATGACGGCGAACCAATAGCAATCTTTGGGTCGAAGAAAAAGATCCCAAATTTTTCTTCGAACTAAGGATTGCAGACCATCCTGGTCTCAAATCATCTGGTCTCAAATCACCGATTTCAAACCATCTGATTTCAAACCATCTGATTTCAAACCATCTGATCTCAAACCATCTGATCTCAAACCATCTGATCTCAAATCATCGATTTCAACCTATCTGAAATTTTTGTGGTACGATTATTCGGGTATCAATCTATCGATCGGGAATTGCTTTGCATTGAAGGGTGCGCCTCCTTGGTCCATCCAGCTCGAAGAAGAGAATTCTCTGCCAGGTTCCCAAGAGCAGCTTGCCGCTTTCGAAAGGAATGACGACGCTATTGCCGAGCAGCGTTGCCCGCAGGTGCGCATTGGCATTGCCATCCGATCGATCATGCCGGTAGCCTGCGCCAGCGGGAGCAAGCTTCTCCAGCAGACCCAGAATATCCTGTATCAGTGCAATATCTGCCTCGTTCACGGTTAATCCCGTAGTAGTATGGAAAGTATAAACCAGGCAAATTCCGCTTTCGAGACCGCTCTCTTGTAATTGCTGTTGCACGAGAGCAGTAATGTCGATGACATCTACCGATTTTCGGGTGTCTATCTCAATTGCCGACATTAAATCCTCCTTTCATTTTATATCAGTCCAAATTCTTATCCAATCTTCATCCAATTTCGACGAATCCTCAACCGATCCTCAACCAATTTCCGCCAATCCTCATCCAATCCCGGTTCTATTGCGCCTCATTTCTTTTATCTCAAGATGGAATTAAAGATTTGCCGCATGGATTAGCCATTGAATTGAATTTGGCCAAAAGATTTGCAGAGACTGTGATTGAGTAGTCTAATAAAATTCGAGGGGAGGATCCGGGTCTATTCCTCTTGAGGGGATGGATGACTTGAAAAAGTCGTTTAAATAATCCCGGATCCAATTGGAGCTTATCTTCGATCATATATAAATTTTACTGTATATGTCTTTGATAATTTCCTTCCAAAGTAGATTGGCCGATATTTTCAAGACTGATTGGCAAAATATCCAATTAAAATAAATCTTTTATATATAAACATCAATCATCTCAAATACCTACTTATTGATGATCTGCCGGTGCCTTCGGATTTTTAAAAGAATAAGGTTGGACGACTCAACTAAGATCTCTTCAAAAATGAATTCAAAATTAAATATATATTTTGATACGAACCAATCCTCCAGCTTTTTGACGACGACATAAAATCTTAAGCAATGGGTTTTTCATCACCGATATTTCCGCTTTGCCGCATTTTTGGAAAACTGTGAATTGATTGGATAAGAGCATTGGTTAAAATACAAATAAGTTCTAAATGAAGGCGGTATGAGTTCCACGCAAAAGAAGAGGATTTTCATCTTGGGCGGCTATGGCGGAGCCGGGAGTTGCATAGCACGCCTCATGCTGCAAGAGACGAATGCGGATCTTACCATTGCCGGCAGAAAAAAGGCTCGTGCCGACGGTCTTGCTCAAGAGTTGAATGCATCCTTTCCCGGACGGATTGAAAGCGAACAGGCCGACGCATCCGATTCGACCGGCCTTGAGCGGGCCTTTCAGGATGCCGATATGGTTATCGTGGCATCGACAACCACGAATTATGTGGATACCGTCGCTGGTGCGGCCCTGGATGCAGGCATCGATTATATGGACATTCACTATCCAAAAAGATGCTTCTCCATTCTGTCGGGATTGTCGGATCGAATAGATGAATCCGGCAAGTGTTTCATAACTCAAGCCGGATTTGTGCCCGGCCTTCCTTCCCTGCTGGTGAGGCTGGCAGCGAGCCGGTTTGACGACATCGAGATTGCAACAGTGGGCGCGGCAATGAATACCAGATTTGAGAAGGGCGATGCTCTGTACGAGTTCATGGACTCCCTCTCCGACTACGAAGCGGACATATTTCGCAATGGAAAATGGGAACCGGCAAGTTTGATCGAATTCAAGAGCCTCGACTTCGGGCCGCATCTGGGACGGAAGCGATGCCTGCCCATGAATCTGGTGGAGATGCGCTCCCTGCCGGATATGCTGGGATTGCAGGAGCTGGGAACTTATGCAGCCGGCATGAACTGGTTTGTGGACTGGCTGGTCATTCCGGCAGCGTTCACGCTCGGCAGGATCCGCAAGGGGCTGGGGAGAGAGGCGCTGGCAAGCCTCATGGTCTGGGGGCTGGAGAAATTCTCGCCTTCAAAAGAAGAAGCGGCATTGGTCTTGCAGGCAGAAGGAAAGAAGGACGGCAAAGATATCCAGTTGCGGGCAAAAGTCTGGCATAGCGATGCATATTTTCTAACCGCCTCGCCGGTTGTTGCCTGCACTCGCCAATACTTGAATGGATCGATAAAGCCGGGACTCAATATCATGGGACATGCCGTTGACGCGAAGCTCATGATTGAAGATATGGTGAGAATGGGAATTCACGTCGACTCTTCGCTTTTTAACCAATTATGAATCCTGCGGATATTGCAGATATTGTGGATATTGCAGATATAATTCTGCATAGTTTTTGATCCGCGTGAACTCCTCCCACGGCCTGAAGGCCGGGGCTTCCCTGCTGCTTCCTCGTTTTTTTGCCGTCATAGCCCCATGGACTCGGGGCACGTCTTCCAGGAAGTTT
>Ga0074198_1000824_pt1 | contig 26556 bp, 38 predicted proteins | sample EPASupsiteSAE323_FD_64527 | JGI IMG/M metagenome (GOLD analysis project Ga0074198, IMG submission 64527) | Bioremediated contaminated groundwater from EPA Superfund site, New Mexico - Sample SAE3-23 | ecosystem: Environmental > Aquatic > Deep subsurface > Groundwater > Contaminated ...
TTGACAAGCTATTTCCTGACGCTCTTCTCTAGACTTCATACGTAAATAATCCCAAAAATTCATACAACCCCTCCATTTGTTTTACAAACTAGTTCCTCCCCTACTAATTCTCTACAAGCACATTCATAGGCTTTAGCAGCCTCACCCTCGTCTATGAAAGTTCCTAAAAACTTATTTCTACCATTTAGAGAAATTTGGGCTATCCACCTTTTATTTCGTTTGTGCCAAGAAACCCCCGGATATTTGGAAGTGGTCTTTTGTTTTTTGTTTTGTTGATTTTGCCGGTTACTAACAAGTCTTAAGTTTTCTCTACGATTATCCAATGGATCGTGGTTAATATGGTCAATGAACTCGTTTTTTTGGAGTTCTCGGCCAAGTCCATGTTCTATAATTAATCGATGCATTCTAATCGATTTCGTTATTTGTTTTCCATTTTTATAACAAAGGTGGACGTTCCTATTAGCATAAAAACCATTAATATTTTGTTGATAAAGCGCATACCATTTCCATTGGTTTAAAAACTCATAATCTTCATTGCTAACTAAAGTATGCTGATTTCGAGTCAATTTTATTTTTTTTATCATTTTTTCACTTCGTTTAAAGCAATAATATCCATCAACTCATGAGTCTTACTCTCTGCATTGTCCAGAGGTAAACCTTCCAGATACTCCTTTATTTCCCCAAAGAGTTTATCTCCGAGCTTTATTTTTAGAATCATCATCTTAGTAGTCCCCTATCAATGTTTCATATTCTTCCTGTTTTTCCTTTGTACTCCGTTCTGGTAAGGGGTTAACCTTATCAATACTGGTTATGATCCATTTCTCAGTGTCGACCATAGCGGTGAACGTGGCATCCTTTTCCATGAGGTCTTTGGCGTTGTATCTGGTTTTGTTGGTGATTGGTGCCTGGTAAACATTCCCTCGTTGGCTTCGTACTGTGATTTTAGCGTTGGTTGGTAGTTGTATTACTCGTTCCCCAGTGAGTGATAGGAAGTTAACCATTTTAGGTATTTTAACGACATCTTGTTGACGTTTCATTCTTTCACCCCTGCATACAAAACCCATCCTAAAACATGTAGTTCCTGTTCAATGTCATGACTATCAATTGAAAACGGATTTAAGTCATCATTTTGAAGTTTATGTTTTAATTCTTCCATCCTTTCAAGAATCTGGGCTTCTGTTCTCATAACCTTACACCCCCATCCTTTGTTTAAACAGTTCATACAAGTGTGTAAAGAGTTCCTGGTGCACCCAGTTCTCCTGGTTGTAGTCTGGGAGACCGTTGTGTGTTGGAATAAACAAAAGCATTAGGATTCCCCCTCATTCGTGTAATCAACAACAATTACACTGTGGACAATAGCGTCTCTCAAGTATGTTTCCTGAGTTATTGAGTCATATTCTTCAAATTTGCAGTGTAAAACTGTTTTAGTTTCCCAGTAAACTATTAAATCATCTTTTAAACACTGTTCTAGTTTTTTAGCAAATTGATCGATTTCTTCTTCAATTACTATTATTTTAACCATACAATCCCTCCTTTCTTTCCGTTTTCCTCTTCTTTCCCCACGTAGAGGAAAGAAAGGAGACTAAAAAAAGTCTCCAATGGCTTGAAGATATTCACCTTCGCCAAACTATCTTATGTTTATAGTTATATAAATAGTTAACTATACATACAAAAATAGAAAAGGTGTATAAAATGGAAACCGATTTAATTTCAAATGAGAATGATACCATGGCTAGTATAACACAAGTGTCTGCAAGAGTGGATACTGAATTCCGAGATAAACTTAAACTCGTGGCTTTAAAACGTAAAATAACCTTAAATGACTTGATGATTGAATATTTAACGGATGGATTAACTAAAGACAAAGAAAAACTAGAATAATGCCTATATTGATAGGAGCTAACCATATTTAGCACCTACAACCCCAAAAGCCTTATACGTTCTTTTAAATTCTTTTCACGTTCTAAGCTGCCAGGACTTAAACGATCAAATTCTTCTTTTAAAAAAAGCAATTTCTCATTAATTTCATGAGTAAATATATAACCTGTTTTCTCCATACCATTATCTTGCATCCATCCACATCCCTTGTTTGAATCATGTATGTGGTGGCTCTGCCGGGTGGATAACTCATGGTCGGTTCGTTAATCTTGGCGGGTTAAAAGCCGATCATGGTTATGTTACCTGACAAAAACACTATAAGAAGATAGTAATAATTAACATATAAAATAAAACTAAAAGAGCACTTGAAAAGTAATATTATTTTTTCTGTAAATCATTGATAACTTCCTGCATCCTTTTTAATTTTTCATCCTGTAATCTTATCTTCTTATCCTGTTCCTGTACCTTTTCATCAGTAGTTACGATATTAACACTTTCATACTTGTAAACCAAGAGTACGGGCATGTATTTAACGTATAACTTCTTTAAATCATCCGGATGCTGTAAGTAATAGTTATCATCCACTCCTGGGATAACATGCCCCATCATGGTCTTTCGTGCCTCGTAGCTCATCTCAGTATTAGCTAGTTGGGTGTTGAAGAATTTCCGGAACATGTGACTGGTTATTGGTCTAAATAAACCATCAACATTATGCTTATGCCCTAAGCGTTTATTCAGTTTCCGTAGGTCTTCCTGAAAAGCAAACTCCGAGACCCTTCTATCTTCAAAAACATTGGTGAAAAGGTATGGTGTTTTAAAGTGTGAGGGTCGTTCCTTCTCTAGATAATCATCAATAGCACCAGTGGCCTCAAATGATATGAAAGTATAAAATTCAATTCCTGTTTTCTGCCTCCCTTCCTCAAAGTGAAACATGCAAATAGACCGTTTATCATCCAGTTCCCCTATACTCATTAACCCCTTTTCATAGTCTTCTAACCGTAGTCGTATTAAGTCAGCGATAGCCAAACCAGATGACACTTGAGTAAGTATCATTGCCTTTTGTCGGCGGGTTCTGCAATTATCCACAGCCTCCAGGATGTCACCCCAGGTTAATGCTTTACGTTTATTTTTAATCTTGAATTTTTCCTTACTTTTCTTCCTTTTGCTATGCCTTTTCTTTGGAACATCTATCTCATTCTCCAGGAAGAAACCTTTTATCACACTTACCCTGTTCTCGTAGGTTGCTCCAGACCGTCCAAGTTCATGGTTTAATTCCTCATATTGTTTAAGCCATTTCCGGATTGACAGTTCCCGTGGTGGTGTGCGGTTTTCCTGTTCGGTTTCTGCGATTTCAAGTAGTTCTATGGGTGTTTTTTGGGTTAGTTTGCAGAACTCAGCCAGGGTTAAGAGGTACATGAGGTATGCTCGTTCTGATAGGTCGTCTAAGTAGTCTTGGATGACCTGTTCGTGTTCGATTTGGAGGGCAACATCACGGCTAGGGTAATGTTTCATAGATGATAGTCTATGTATAGAATTAATAAATGTTGATGGTTTGAATTTAGTATTAAAAAAAGAAGTTTAAAGTATGATTATTTGATATATCTACCTTGATCAATACTAATGTATATGTTGTTTATACTTTGATGAATGTCAAGGTAGATATTTTATTCAATCATTCTCAATTGATTCTCAAAAAAATCAATAACATTATTTTGAACTTTGAAATTGACTCCACAATCCATTAAAAAACTGGCAACCTTTTTTAAATAACCACATTTAATCACAATGATATTATTTACATTGCTTTCAATGAATTTGACTTCTGAATCTGGAAATGTCGTTTTTAATATTTCAATTTTACTTTCCGTTTCTGGTTTCATTTATTCCCCTCCTTCTTTAATTATTTCCACATCAGGTAAAGGACACCAGTTAGGAATCCCAAACAAGCCAGTAACGATTTTACGCCACCTTCCCTCTGGATGGTAATAACAATAATCATCCCCGTCTTTTTTCCTTTTGTTTGGGCAGTTATTACAGCAATGGATTATTACGGCTTTCATTGTTTATTCCCCCACTTCTAATCATCCTTATCGAACCGGTCACATGTCCCATTCCAATTTACTGAGAATAAAGGTCCAACGTCTTCAATCCCATTTTTATCGTTGAATCTGTAACATTTCATATTGCCAGTATTGCAGTAAAAACACCAAAAACAAATGTCATTACTTTCTTTTTCAGCTATTCTATAATTTAATTTTTCAATAAAGTCTTTTCTTTTCATCTTTATCATTCCCCCTCGTCCTTCAATCATTTTCAGTTTTTACTCAATGTATAATTCATTACCTTGATTAGAACAAGAACATTTAATTTTGAGCCATGTTCCATCATTAACACCTAATATTAAATCTTCTCCATCTCTTAGAACACTGATTAATTCTTGCCCTGTTTTTTCTTTTAATAAGTTAAATCCTTTCATGTTTATCATTCCCCCTTCAATCCTTCAATCACTGATAATTTCTATCATTGACAACTAACAATTCTCCAAGCGTTGGACTTGTAGCATCAAAAGGAATACCCATTTCATATTTAATAGAATCTTTGTATAATCGGTATTCCCCATCCAAATCATTAACATATAATGCACGATCCCAAATCATTTCTTTAAGTATTATTTTAGTGTCCATGTTTTTCATTCCCCCACTTTCAATCCTTTAATCTTTTTCCTTCTTTCTGCATGTCGGGCTTCCTGTTTCCTTAATTCATCAACCCATTCAACCGTTAAGTCTTTATTATCGCATAAGGTTTCAATGACCCCCGATCTATTTCTATCTAATGTAATGACTGGAATGTCAATGTCTGCGTTTTCAACAACCCTCATTATTCTATCTGTAAACCCATCCCATAGTTCCCCTGCTAAGCGTTCGCTTGAAACAGTATCATTAATTAAAATATTAATTACCATTTCATCATCATTCTTTTCTTTAGTATAATCATAAGGATTATCTCTCCAGATTGGAACAATCCAGATGCCAGTTACTTCTTCCATGTTTAATATTTCATTAAAAACTTTCATTAACCCCATTTAATCACCCTTCCAGAATTGTTTAATCTGCAATTTCCTCAATATTTTTCAATGAATAAATTAATAGCTTCTATCGTTGCTTTTTTAATATTACCTCGTTTAAACCCATATTTCTTTTGTGCTTTCTCCCTGAATTTTTCTAATAATTCAGTTTCAACTTTTACATTTAATGTTTCCTCAGATGTCATGGATTATAGTTATATGTTTAACTATATAAATAGTTACATATAGGAATTTCCTAATAGTTCACTTTTTAGAACGTATGTTCTTTTTTCAGTTCATGCATTTTTTGCACATACTCATTACTTACTTAAAGTAACTACTATATTTATATACTAGTAAGACAATACGGTATAACAACGAAGTAAAGCATTATTAAAAAAGTTGGTGAAAAAATGAACATACAACAATTATTAGAAGAATACGAAGAATTGACTGAAGTAGAAGCTGTTGAATCAATAAGTACTTTTAAGGAAATAATTGATGATTTAGGACAAGAAGAATATCGGAATGACATAAACTACATTAATATTACAAAAGACGGTCTGTTTGATGTTTTTTTAGCCATATCAAAATTTAAAAAATTATTAACTGTGGAACTTAGGGAAAAGATTGTAGAAGCTCAAAACTTTTTAAAGGAAGAAAATGTTTTGAAAGTTCAATTTGATTTCTACGATTAATTTCATTTTTTTGTGATTAAAATGTCAGAACGTGAAAAACTAATTCAAAGAACGGTAACAATAACCGATAAAAATTATCAGTTTGTCGCTAACTCTCCAGGCGTGTCATTCAGTGACAAATTAAGGAGGTTACTAGATAAAATTGAGGATGGAGATTATATTTGAGGGGGTGCGATCATGGAAGACTACGAAAGTTATTAAAAGTTGTTAATGAAATATCTGGAGTATCTATTGAGTTAAATAAAAATTAAAGTATAGGGGATGAATAGAATGGATGAAATCACTAAATTAAAAGATGAATTGCAATACTATCAGAGTAAATCAAGTAGGTTAGAACAATACTACATTGATGAAATGAATCATAAAGGAATTAGCGTCTATTTAAAAAATTATGAAATAGATCATATCGTAGCCCTTATTGAATCCGAAAAAAAATATAATTGGGATGAATTAAGTGATGAAACACACGAAACAATTATTGATGTTTTAAATAAATTAAAACCACTTGAAGGATTTGATCCCGAAGATTTTGTTAAGAAAATAATTGAAAGATAAAAAAAGAAGCCTCGAAAAGACGTTAATCTCTCCAAGGCTTTAATATATTCTTTCTAATTCTTTCTTTAAAGTTTATCTCCCATCATCCGACCTGATCCACGCCTCATCAATAATCACAGGCGTTGCGTAATCACTACACCAATGACTACCAATATTATAATTGCTCCTGGCAGCGGCGGCCAAATCTACATTTTTCCAACTGGTTCCAAGCTCATAACCCTTAACCTTCAAAGTAATATGACCTCCAGATTTACAACTAACACGGCAGTAAACAGCATCATACCATAAGTCTTTAGCTACAGCCATACCTAGCTGACTATGATCAGTACAGTTAAGGGTTTGATTGTTTGCTAATCGTTTTAGTTCATCTGATAAGCTGTATATGTCGTTGTAGTATCCTTCCCAGTCCTTTGCTTTGATTCTTTCGTAGTATTCTGAGAATGTGGTGTAACTTCCGACGGCTTTTTCTACGGCTTGGTGGAAACTTGATTTTTCAGTTGGTGGTTTGTTAGTGTCCTCGGTTTCTTTTGGTGCTATGAAATAGATTTTATCCGGTTCTGTGCCTGTTTTGGATACATAGGCCATGTAACGACTTCTCATGTCCTGGAATTTTGGGAACAGAACCCAATCTTTCATTGTCTTGATGTCAAGGTAAACTTTCTCAGGATTACTTCCTTTAGCCTTAAACCAAGCGTCAACTCTATTCGCCATGTCCCATAATACTTTTAAACTGATGTAACCGTCTGTATTGCTTAAATCTGCCATTAATTTAACCTCCTTTTATCAATCCACTATCATATCTAAAACCCCAGTAAAAACCCCAGAACTAGGGGTGGACGAAGCAGTTGCTATAAACGTCACCTTACCCGCAAACAACTCATCTAACGATTTAATATCCTCAGATGTGATCAAAATTGGGTTAGGGGAATATGAAATTGTGACTTGTTGAGCGATTCTATTACTCCCCCTATGCAAAATCTTTGAACCTCCGTTGAACATTGTCGCAACCTGCAACACTACTGATACCCCATCCCCATTACCATCTTTTAATGTATTAGTAACAGTTAAAACTCTCTTAGTGTAATTATTATAATCAGATATATGTTTCCCGCCCCCAGTTCCAGGAGTGGCTGATTTATAATAGTAGTCAGAGGTGTCCCTTATTTCAAGTGCATCATATACCACTATTTCCTGTTTTTGTCCTGCCTTAGTCCCATAAGGGGTCATGCGTTGTGTTATATTTCCCTGAACACATTTAAGTAACCCAACCCCCCATTCGGGATTTTCAAGAGTTCCATGGCCTGAGATATATACATTCATTCTTTGTTGACCATCTGGACACATACATGAAGTGTATAAGTAATTATCACACCATTTGGTGATGTCTGTCTGGAAAATAGGAACTGAATCAAAATGTAAGTTTGCCCCATTCTCACTATACCCATAATATACGCTTGCGAATGTTGAGGGTGACACTGTTGCAGTTAAACCTAACGGCAACACTGCTACGAGGAAATGGAATCCACTACCATCGTAATAGAGAGTCATGTGGATTGGTTTGCCTTTTAAGTTGGTTGTTGTTTTATATTCCCCTCCAAAGTTGATCCCATCCGTACTGAATGAGCGTGTGAGCATTAAAGTGTCTGCTTCACTCCTGTTGAAGCTCACCCACTCGTCGCTTGCTAAACGGACAATATTGCAAGCTGGGATGTTTGCTGTGCATTCTGTTTTATCCATCCATGTAATTCCATCGGTGCTAGTCATTCTATATATATGTGTGCCGTCTTGTGACCCGTAATGAGTCCAGTAACAATATAATTCTTCGTCTTCCTGATTCCAGACAAGGTTCGGGTCTGCATAGAAACCCTCTGCCGGGGCAGAGACAAGAGGGTTAGTTAAACCGGTTGGGACAATGAATGTTTCTCCATCGTTCGATGCGAGTATGCAGGGATTTTCAAGGGCGGAATTGTTATTATAGTATGGGGTGATTACCATCCACCACATGTAACCCCCAAACCCACCGGGAATGAAAACCACATTGGGATGTACAGCCTCCCCCGTCCCGTCTGGGGTGGGTATTGTGAGTTTCTCCAAATCCCCCAGGGGATACAAGCCACTCCCATGGTTTATTTGGATTAATGAATCAGTTATTTCCCCCACATCATCAGTGTTACCAACCACACGGAGACGCATTATAAATCCACCACCATGGCAGCCATTTCAATAATTTTGGCACTTACCGTGGCTGTTGCACTTGTGGTGAATCGTAGTTGTACGGATTGTGCTATTGTAGTCCCTCCCAATATTTTTGAAGTGGAGGATTGTGCTGTGCTTGTGCTTGCACCATTTAAGAGGGAATAGGTACCCCCCATTGATGCATAGATAGCAACGGTGACCGTCCCAGTATTTGTCCCAACGTTGAATAATGTGCCAAGGTTAATTAAGCATAATTTTCCAAAATCAAGAGTTACCGTTGCAATATCCGTTGTGGCCATGTTTGTTTTTGTTAAGTCCACACTGCTTGCGATGCTACCATTAACTGCAAGAGTTAGATCAAGGTTTTCATCAAACCCGGCTGCTACGGGGGTTATTGGGGTGGTGAGTAAACCGCCATTTTCATTATATCGTAAATTGTTCACAGGGGTTTTGTCTATTGTTCCAAAGCCAGTCATAATTAATCATCCCCTTAAAACATAATCTAATTGTCCTCCAGCGGCGTCGCTGTCATAGTACATTCCTGATTGATCATCAATGTATCCTGTCCATCGTTGTCCACTGTTTAAGTAGATTGATTTTCCCGCTCCGGGTGCTTCCCCGAACCAGACGGTTATTGTGGTGTTCCCACTGTTGTATAAGTCTGCGGCTAGGATTCCAGTTTGTGCTACGTTCCCTCCATCGGTGGTTATGCTGGGGATTCTGTCGGCTTTTAGTGGTGTGGGGAGTATTATTTCTAGGTTGGATAGGTCTATTTCATTTCCGGTGCTATCTTTCAACAATGCTTCAACGTTCACCGGGTCGGTTGGGGAACCAACCGGGATAGGGTTACCGTCTTCATCCAAGTTCTGAACGTGCATTGCAACCTTAGTTCCCAATAACGCTCCTGTGATTTGTTCTAAGCCTGTGGCTAGTTTTGCTCTTATGTCTACCATTTTTTATCGTGTCTCCTATATTTTTGTCTTGAATAGGGCTAACGCTCTGTTTAAAAAAGTGAATTGATGTGATTTAGAGAAAGGTAAGTTTAAAATAATAGAACTGTTAATAAGAATAATACAAGAGGGGTTGCGGTAGTGATGAAAGATAATATTAAAAAATACAGATTGCCTTTAATTATTGTAATACTAGTTCTTATGAGTGGATACGCTGGATTTTACATCACCACGACCACCGCCTTTCCTCAGAATCCGGGCACGGAACAATATTTTAATAAAATAGCTGATATGCCATATACTTCAACCAAAGGCCCTCATCCTGAAACATTCTGGCAACAAGGCGGGGACTGTGATGACCGAACAAGGGTTCTTTATAATTATCTTAAAAGTAAAGGATCAACCAATGTTCAAATATGTTGGATGGCCCGATTAGATGAGAATGGGAAAATGATACCATCTTATGATGGGGGAATGGGTCATGAGTTCCTTGTCTGGAATAACCGTGCATATAATCCATCAATTAATGAAACAAGGCGTTATTATGATTCAGATTTAAATGAATATTTGGCATTCATGAAGGATTTAACAGGTTTTAACACATTTTATTATGAAAATCAAACTCAAGGGATTTCATTTTAAGCCAAACTTACTACTTCTTCCCAACAATTTGCTATCCAATAAACATTAACCCCTCCGCTCCAATTAGTACCATCAACGTGTCTAACAGTAACATTGAAACTCGAAGCTCCTTTTGCAGTTATAACAACTGTGAAATCTGCATTTGAAGTTTGTATCCCTGGGACTGCGTGGTATCTTAAAGGAGTTTCCGGTAATGTAACCGTGGAGGTGTAATAATAAGTGGACCCATCACCAGTTACAGTAACATACCCTGAGCGCGGAATTTGGACTGCGGGGACATTTGCAACAGTCCCGGCCATAATGTATTGTGCTTGAGCATCGTGCATGTTTGCAACAATTAGTCGAATGTAATCTACCGCAACGTATTCATCCTCTGCAACGTCAGCATGGCTTCTTATTATTATTCTATACTTATGATTTTCATGGAAATATGAATTACCTGCACCTGTACCAAATTCATCCGCAATATCGGCTTGATGTTCAAGATTTTTTGTATAAGATCCTTCTACACCCTCATGATCAATCCATTGATATTCAACCACGGCCTGATAAGTCGTGGCTGCATCAGTATACCACCTAACATTTGCACGGTGAAATCCAGTCCACGCGTTTTCTTCTGACCAACCAGTGTCTAATATTTCTTTATTTGGGCCGAAGACTTTGGCATAAGTACCTTTACGAGCGTCTGGATTCGGGACTTTAACAGCGTCTCTACCTATATAGTAACTGGCATCAATTGTGTTGAATATATTTTTGAGTATCCCTTCAATATCCATCGTTACACCTCGTAACTGTATTTTTCACTGTTTATTCGTACATTACAAGTGTTATCTGCTTCTATCTTCGTGGTTAACTTCATGGCAGCATAATGATCAACACCATTAAAACCAAGGTCAAGGGTGTCTTGGTTGTAAACTGCTAAAGATGGAGTTACATATTCAGTTTGACGAATCTCAGTAATGGTTAAATAAAGTATGCTGCCCGGCGTGTAACCTCCAGGGAGTGTGAAAATCAATATAGTGTCATCTTCTGTGGCCGTATCCGGACTAATTGACAAGGTAGGACTATCACAATCTAAAGTAATAGAGCTATAATAAAAATAAGTCTTTGGAAGGTTAACCTGTATTTTGCCTGATGTGGCTGTACCTACACTTACTTTACTCAAAGATGGCATCATTCGACTTGTCATTAATGGAAATGACACATCCTCGGTGAGTGCGGTGGATGGGATGGTGTCAATTATCTGTTTCCCCACTACATCGATCTGACCGTTCGGTAGTATTCCTTCAAGTAGGAAGGTGGTTTTAAAACCGTCTAATGGTGTGGCTGGTGCATCCCGGGTCCAGTTAACTTGTATATCCCCCCAAGCAAAGTTCCGTCCAAGACTGGGATTAAATGTTTTGGTGAACTCTGCGATTATCTTCCCACTGGCTTGTGGGTTGTAAAGGACCCCTTCTTGGTCATTGAAGATGATATTATAATAGGGTTGGTCTGGTTGGACCATGGCCTCACCAGTTACCGGAACCTCATAACTAACCATTAGTAACCCTCCCTGATGAATGCTCCGATACTGGTAAAGTCCATGTTACTTAGTGAACGGCTGTCATATTGTCGTCTGTTTTCGATTCCGAGGGATTTATTCATTGTCCTATCCAATCGTTCTATGAGTTCATTATAATAACTTCCCGGCCTGTTGACACTTATATCCACTGAGCATTTAGGGCTTCCGTCTCGTTTAATACTCCATGCTGCGGTTTTGGTTGAATAATCTCCAGATGAGTATTCGTTCATCAAGGAGGATACAATATACTGAGAAGGGTTTAAAAGAGGTGCTCCGAAGATTTTCAGAGTAAAGGATTTCATAGGGTAACTGTTTTGTTCAACATATTTTCGGGTTTCAATGTCTGCATCTGTCTGGTTGTTTATGTCACTGGAGCTCTCATAATTCTCCCATGCTCCAGGACCATAACTCAATATACTATCCATGTTTTCAGCATAAGCAACGCCCGTCTGTTCGTCCTCTCCTACGGTGTATTTGTAGTGCATGAGTTTAGCATTTCTTAAGTCTTCCTGAGTTTCATAGGCATCATCCGTTAAAACTGCATTGTAGCCCGTGGTTACTTGGATGGGTGCGGCTTCGTTCATTTCTGGAGCCACACATAACACATCAAGACCTCTCCGTCTTGCATAATCAACATAAGCTACATAACCCAACTTGTCAACTATTTCAGTCATGTTCTCGTATGGGTAACTTGTTTCTTGTAAGAGTTCAAACTTCTTATTTATCTCTTCGCTGTACGCTCCGAACTCGATAAGGAAGATTCCACTGTTTCGGCGGTTGGAGACTTCATCCGCTGTTATGGCGTTGGTTAATCTTACTTTGGTGATATAATAATTTGTACTGTTTGTATAATCTTCAAGGGCTTTTCCAAGGTCAAACTTCATCATATATGGGATGCCATTAAATACTGGTGTTTCTTGTCCTATGATTCGGCTTGCCCCTGACTTTCCAGTGAACAATATGTTGTATGTAGTGGCACTTGCGGGGGTCTCGTCTGTTTTATGCATCGTTACTTCAATATTAAACTGTATCCGGTTTGACTTAATGCAACTTGTTCCAGCTACCATATACTGGAGGTATAATATATTGTCTTCCGCTGCATCTATCGGGTTGCTGATTGAATCGTAAAGGGTGACATAAGCATTTGCATCCGTAGCCGTGCCAACATTGACCCTCATTCCAATGGATGGAACTAATGTTTTCACAAATCCAGAGGCAACCACACTGCCATAGTCCCGTATGGTCTTAAAATTCTTATACACTTTATATGGATAGAATATTCCATAAGATAGGAATCCGAACTCTTGGGTGTCTGACATGTGCCTTATGGCTTCCGGTGCACTTCCACACTGAACCACTGGGAATGTGTATTCATTATCACTGGAGGGTGTGACTCCTATTGCATAATTAGCATAGTTGGGTCTTCGATACATGTCAATAAGACTGTCTGCGTGGTGCATTGTTAACTGGCTTCTATCGTCTGTTATTTCCATATCTAATAAGTAGCCCCCGAACCGTACGGCCATATTGTTTGGATCATCCCCTATGATGATGTTTACCATGTCGGTCCTGTCAAAAACCATCTTAGAATGCGGATTTCGGTTAGGGTCGTTCCACTGACTCCTTAATGGCATGGTGACATCTGCCATGTTTATATCACCAATAGTGTTCTGTGTGAACTCTATATCATTCCAGTCTAATCGGTAACGGCTCTTTGTTTCCTCACTACTGTAATAATCAAGTTTGTATAAGATAAGATGGTCCGCCCAGGCATCCTTCCCACCAAAATCAACCCGGAACTCATGACTACCTGCAGAGAGTTCTATATGACCAAAATCAAGGTATCGGTAGTGTTCTGTCTGGTGGTTGGTATTTGCAGATCCAACCAAGGCACTATCAATTGATAGACTGACTGTTTTGTCACCTTGCCATGGCTGTCTTAATGTCCTTAGTAGTACCCAGTATGTTCCGGTTTCGTCAATAGTCCTATCTGTGGTGATATATGCAGAGGTTAAAGCTCTTCCACTTGAAAGTCCGACTATTTCCGCACCGTTCCTTTTCCAAGTGAATATATTACTGTCTGATTTATCCCAGTTGGTACAGAGGAAACGATACTTATTCAGGTGGTCCTTGACCCACATTTCCAGAAAGATGTAAGGGTCGTCACTGATAACCCTTTGTCCTTGGTTGAATAGGTCTGGTTGAAATTCAGCGGCTATCACTGTTTAAACCTCACTCTGTAAGATCGTTTTCTGCCAAGTTGGGCGGAACCATTCACGGGCTAAAGATAAGAAACCATTATCTGCTTCTGGCGGTTGCATTTGGTCATAAACTCCAATTCCGGTCTTTTCACTAGCAGGGATGCTGTCAGATAGTATGGTTGTTGGTTCTGTTTTAGTGATATACATTCCATACCGTGCAGAAGAGGAAGGAGCATAAGTAGAACCAACGATTGCAACATCAGGCGTAGGCCCTATTCCATGAGAATCCGAATAAATAGTTGCTTCTTGCCGTGTTGGGGTTAAAATTTTCATTGAAATCATTGCAGTATCAGTTGAAGAAATCAATTTCATGACGCTGCCTTTAACATACGTGCCCGATAAGATATAAGTTGAACTCGTAGCGGTTGAGAGAACGTTCCCTCCACTATCTCTTTCTATTAACTGTAACACAACCGTTCCGCTTCCTTTTAGCCACGCGTAAGTGTAAACCGGTAACCCTACGGCAGGGGTGATAGGTAAATCACTATTTGGATATAATTGAACCCCTTCCCCACTGGCACTATTATTTGTAACCGTTTTCACACAATATCCAGAATAACCCCCCACCTCTCTTGTGATTGTTGAGCCTTGTGCAACAAAACCACTGAGATCAGTTCCAACCTCGTACTGGTTTGTGGTTAACATATTGTAAGGGGTGAAAATTAGATCATAAAATTGTGTAAGCATTGAAACATCACCCCTGCTCGTGAAATTATTCAATACTCCATCATGATAATGAGATGGTTTTAAAGTATATCCTAAATCATCATTCGGGTGTTTCACCCATATTCCATACCTACCCGAACGCATCTCCCAGAGGGTCCTGTCAATCTGGAGGATGAACTGGTCCTTAGTCACCAGGAACGGCCTGATTAATCGTATAGCATTCGGAAGTGTGAATGTGTTCAAAGTAGCCCAAGTAGTCCCGTTCCAGTATTGGAAGGCAACACTCTGAGCCGCAGGAACTAATCTAATCAATCCGTTGGTGAGGGTGAACTTAGTCGGATCTAAATCGAACTCATTATAAGTCACTAACCTTGAGACACTATCCGTATAATTAGTGTGCATTGCCTTAACACTGCCTTTGTAAAAGTCCTCAGGGTCAATTTGATAAGTTGGTGGGACTATTGGACTCCGGAAACATGGTATGATCCCTTCATCACCTACTCGGTAGAAGTCTGGTGTTTGGTCGGTTACAGCATCAACAGGAGCCACTACGATATTGGGTTTGGTGGCTGCAACATTGGTATACATGTTCAGGAAGGCCACTCTGGTTGTTGCGGATGTGCTGCTAGCGTTTTCCTGGGATAATATCAGATAACGGTCAAGGTCGAAGTTAACGCCTGTTTTAGCCGGTCCGAAGAGTTTAACATAACTGGGTGTTCCACTACTATAATCTTCATCCACCCATACAGTCAGTTCACTTACACCAGAACCTCCACTGTATTCTATTTTGATGGCTGGTGTTTTCTCTCCACTTGAAAGGGCAACGTCTGATGATACATTACTATAATTCCCTCGGACTCTTTTATCAACACTTAGGGTTGCCCCAGTTGATTCAACACTTATAACAATCCGTATAACGTCCTTGTATTCGAGTTCGGTCTTAGTAGCCGGTTTACCATCCACCAAATATAGATTTATTTGATGATGAGCAGCACCCCCCGCAGGTAACGCAGCCCACTCCAAGGTAAATTCGGCAGTGAACTCATCCGGAACTATCTCTTTAAGGCACGTCCACATGTAACCCCACGTGAAGTTAGTGGCACTGGCCCCTGCAAACTGCAACTTTCCACTAGAAATAGTTATATCCGCACCAGCAGCCATATTCTCCGAGTATTTAGCATCCCAAACATCAGTAGTGTCAAAAGTAGTGAAAGGCTCGGTTAAGATGATTTCTGTGGTTTCATCCACATAATCCTCATGCATTTCAATATCACTACCATCCTCACCACCTTTACTGTGGAGAATGGTTAAGATTTCATCCAAGTTTTTACTTACTAATTCAACTGGTATATGGACTTTCACTATATCAGGCCGGTTACCAATGGCCTCTATTTCAACATCTAACAACTGATAGTATCCTTCATGGGTTTGGTTCTCATTAAGGTTAAGATTTTCACTCGTATTGGTTGGGAGGATACCCCATCGGCTTTCCTGACCGTTTACGGTTCTTAAAGGACCGTAAATATTCTTAACACTTGCCTCACAAAGTCCCCGTAACTGGTATGCTTGTTCAACACTACAAACAAGGTTAATAACCTCACTACCGTCCAGTTTATCCTCATTCCCTTCTCTGATAGCAACGCCTTCAAGTGTTAGGGGTCCAATATAGTTACTCATCTTTATCCTCCGAATTGTCGTCTTTTAATCCGTTTTGCCCGCTGTTCTTGTCCTTGTTTGACCATTCCTTTCACTTTACCTTCGAAGTCTTCGAGTCCGTAAACTTCACCGTTAAAGTGCACATGAATAGGTGCCTCTGATAAAGCCACACCACCCGGTCCTTGAGGTGGGGGGCTATATGTCCTGTTTATTGCCATGTTAGATAAGTCATAGTCTGTCCCTGCAAGATTAGCCCACACATGACTTTGACCATCCCAATGACCCCATTTCATCTTAGCAGGAGCTCCGAACAATTGACTGGCAATCCCCATGATCCCAAGAGTCATGTCGAAACAGTTCCCTCCGTTGCTTACTGCATCGTAGGGGTTTTTACCATGGCCGGGGTATCCTATATATTCCAATCCGGGGCCTATGTCGGTCATGAATTGGTGAATGTTTCCGGGTCCGCTTGGTGGATTCCAACTACCCCTTAGTAGCATTCCTGCCATGTCGAAGGGTTGCCCCCCTATTGTTGCCCAAGTATGGGGAATAGCGGTTCCATCCCAAACACCGTTTTGCATACCAACATCTGAGACCATTTTACGGCCTGCTTCGGTAACAAGGAATTGGGCACCATCATAACAGTTACAAGTACCACTATCCCATACTTGACGGTTGCTTTTCTGATCACCAAAATAAAACTCATAACCAAGATGTGAGGCCATTCCATCCGCAATATTAGTGAATGCACTAACGCCTTTGAACTGTTTACTCATGGCACTTTCAATATTGCCTTGGCCCAACCCACTCATTCCATTTATTGCACCACTAACCATACTTGTTAATGGCCCTCTTGGTCCTTGAGCATTGGATAATAAGGCACTGGCTCTTGAGCCTATACTACTGGCAACGCCCCCGGCCCTGGTACCTCCACCAGGACCCCAAGGCCATGAGAAAGCCGGAATAATGCTTTTTATAAACCCTAAGATTTCACCCGCTCCAGGTATCTGCCAGACTAACCAAGTGATCTTTTCCTTAACAAAATTAAAAACATCTCCTAAGCTTGGAATATGCCATAATACCCAGTTAATTTTATCCTGAACCCAGTTACCAACTGAACCGAGGCTTGGAATCCTCCATTCTAATAAAGTGATTTTATCCTGTATCCAATTTCCAATACTTCCAAGGGTGGGGATTTTCCAGTTAAATTTAGGGATGATGCCTTTTATCTTATCCATTATCCCCTTGAGGATTTGACTAGGGTTAGGCCATTTAAGACCATCAAGTCCGGTTCCTCGGAGCATTCCACCTTTGCCAAAGATGTCATTCATGATCCCTTTGTTACCACTACCACCAGCGGCATTTGCAGTACCAAATAAACTAGATAATGGGTTTTGACCAAAGAACTCCATAATCCCAGTCAATGGCCCCCAATCTTGAAGGTTTTGGGATTTCTTACTGGTTAAGGCTTTTTGTTTTTCACCCTCAGCGGATTTCTCTAAAGAAGTTCCACCAGTGAATAAACCACCGGCAATTTGACCAAACAATGAGAGATAATCTTTGTTTTTCAAGTCAGTCATCAACTGACCTGTGCTTGGTCCAAAGGTTTCTGTTCCCTTTGTTATTGATTCGGTTGTGATAGAAGCTTGTGCTATTTTAACGGTTGCATATGATAAGGCTAAAACCGCACCAGCACCTATTAATAATCCTCCGGCCGTTCCACTTCCAACCCCTCCAGTCGTACCTGTGGCTGGGGGGGGAACTTTGCTGGCAGTCTGTAACCCTGTAACGTATTCCCATATCTTAGTGGCCATGGTCTTAGTGGCACTGGCCATGTCACGTATGAACGGCCATGCCATACCAAGTGGAGTGGCTATTGCACCAATGGCTAAACCAACACCAGTAATATTACCTAACCATCCCCCACTCATGGTGTTAAGGTCGGTGAATAAGTCAGCTATTTTCCCAATAACCGGGGCAACGGCTTTTATAACAGGAAGTAAAGATTTACCAAGACTAACAGTTAATTTGTTAACCTCTGACATCATCCGGTTCCATTCACTGTTAGCATCTTCAATCAATGCAGGATTATCGGCAACTATATTCTCATTCTCTTGTAATATTTGGCCTATCTCTTCCTGTGTAATTTCACCATCTGCAAGATACTTATTACGCTGCTGTTCCGTTAAAACGCTTTTTTGTAATTGTTTATTTCTTCCGAGTTCCCCACTCATGATTGCATTTTGGATTGTAACCATATCTTGGCCGGTGGTTTTACTGGTAGCTGCTATCCCTGCGGTATATTTGGAAGCTTTTTGTTGATCACCAAAGAATCTAAGATTAGTTTCATAAACGCTGCTTAATTCTCCATTAATAACCCCATAATGGTTTGCTATGCTGGCTATTTCTGCCTTTTGTGCTGTAAGGTTCTCACTCGTGGCACCAGTATAAGCGGCGATCCGGTTCCATTTGCTCTCAGCATCACCGGCACTTTTGGCAAGTTCACCCAGGGAAACACCAGCAAAGATACTGGTGATCATTCCACCTATACCACTGAAAGTGGAGCGTAAAGATGATCCTAAACTTGTGGCTTCTGATTTAATCTTATTAAATCCAGTGGTGAAGGCAGAACTCATACCTGTTGCAGCCGTGTTCATACTCGTTTTCATTCGTTGAGCATCTGCCGCTGCCTGGTTGAATATGTTCCCTAATTGGTTTTTCCCTGATAGGGTGAGTTCTATTTTGTAATTGCTCATAGAATTAAACCTCAAAATGTTAATACATGATGATGAATGTGTAAAAGTAAAAGTAAAATTAATAAAAAAAAGGTAAGAATAGAATGGGAATTAAAGTTGAGCCACACTATTCTTAAAATCAGGCTCGTCTAATCGTTTCAAAGAATCACCAGACTCCCAAACCTCCCCATAACCATTATGATTGCTTTTGGGTTTGGGAGGATCGTTGTCCATGATTTCTCGTTCACGTTTTCTTCTCAGTTGAATGTTACGAAGGTGCATAGCAACCCGTAGGAACGGTAACTGGAAAACGTAATCGTCAGTCCACCCATACAACTCACATAACACGCTTACAATGTAACATGAGCCGGGGGGTTCCGGATCGTCTTCTTCTAGTTTCCCGTATCATCCTCCTTCATCCCTGCGTTAAGTTGCTCCACGAAACATTTAACAAGGAACATATTCAACCTAACTAGTTTAGGAGTTGATAAGGCTTCTAATTGTTTAACAGGACATTTAGGGACGATTAATTTAAGAATTTTAAGTATCTTATTAATCCTATCTTCCTTTTCATCCAAGGTCAAAAGTTTATATCCTTCCTTCAATTCCCCTTCCTCTGTTTGTGGGGGGTCTACCTCGTTAAAGTAATGTCCTAATAGGATATATTGTTTATAAGGCGGTTGTATCATCTCGTAATCTGTTCCCCCTATTTTAACAAGTCCTAAGCTGTCTTCTATGCTGTCTAAATCAAGTATCCCATGTCCTGTCATTAAATATTCCCCCTTTTGTTTTAAGTTATTGCTGCTAATTTACTAACCACAGTTGCACTTAAAATCTTATTAGTACCAAGACCCGCATCTGTACCACTGTAGTATCGTGCTGCGAAGTCAATATCATACATAACTGTTTTATCAGCGTCCTTGTCAACTTTGCATTTACTCATGTTGACCTTTGGCATTTTAAAGTCAAGGAGATAATCATAGACGGTTTCAATGTTCGCTCCAGTGGTTGTAAGCTGTAAAGTTCGATCAGTGATGGTGGTTGCTAACGCGGTCCCACTAGTAGTTCCAGTTAGGTAAGTCATTAGTTCATCCTTGTTTCTATAAGGGAATGCCAACGACCCGGTGACAAGCCAATCAGTAGGGTTAAGTATGTTTGCTACCATACCATTAGCACCATCCGCTCCGAACATCTTATCGGTTGCTCGTTCAATCTTAATGGCTGCCTTGGTTATCTCAGTGTTTTCGGTTCCATCTATTTCGGCAACAAAACCACCCCAATTAAAAGGTACAGCGGTAGAGTAAGTTCTGGTTGGTGCTGATTCAGCTCCACTAAAACCTCCACAATCCCATGTAGCTTTAAGACTTATAGGGCCCGGACCATCATAACCTATTTCAAGACTGGATAATACTGCTCCGGTGTAAGCTTCCACATCTTCCTCTCCACTCATACCAGGAACCCATCGGGTCAATGAGGCACTTAACAGTGTGCTCCATGATTGACTGAACTCATGAGTATAAGACAAACCAGTGGATGGAATGTTTTGGGTTGAAGTAGCGGCTCCAAAGATAAGTTTAAGTATAGGTTCAAGTCCCTCTTGAGGCCATGCGGGAATCTCCAAAGGCCCGTTTATTTCGGCCTGTTTACGGATCATATATTTAGATCCGGGAACACCATCCATCACATCCAAATCTTCATCAGTTACATTGACATCAATACCAAATTTAAGGTATCTCATGAAAGTTGTGGGAGCAACATAAGTGTTATAGTCGGTTTCTATTGCCATTCCACCAGCATAACTCTTTTTACTTCTCATTGCATCAGTCATTTAGTCTCCCCTCCTTTAACTCGTTTAAACTGACCATTCTCTAATTCTTTTGCCTGTGATTCGGGTACTTCAAACTCCCCATTCACTGGCACTTCACCAACCCCATCTATCCATCGTGGACTTGGGGCGGTGCTTTTCATTTTTATAAGTTTTTGTTTTGTTTTAGGCAATATAATCACCTTTTTGTCCGTTTAATAAAATTTTATAATTAGTAGTTAGCCATGATTATAAGTGTCCCTGCGGCTGCAAGGAAACCAACTTGGTTATCTAATTGACTGTAAAGTACGTGTTCGTCTTCCGGGAAATATGCCTCATTACAAGTACCACCCATAGTTATGTCTTGACTCAAATCATTAACCACACTATCCACTAGGTCATATAAGACGGGGTAGGCATCATTCTTTTGTCCTTTCACAAACAGGGTGATATAGATGGGTACGGTGTATGGTGATTCGGGGATGAATGTTCCCCCTGCCATGCTTAGGGCGTTGGTTTGGCTTTCGGCCTGTACACTGGCAACGGTTCGTGACCCTTGTGGGGGGTCTTCATAGGTTCCATGCCATACCTTCCCAATCAAGGTGCTGGTTTCGGCAGTACCAATGAGGGTGTCGATTAAATCGTTTATATCGTCTTTAACTGTTTGTGTTCCAGTCATCAAAGCCACTAATGACTTAATGAACTCTCCCCGGCTGGTGTTTCCGGCTACATTGGTGCCAAGGAGTTCTAATCTGGTTTTAATATACTCGGTGGTTTCAGATAGTGTCATTATATTGTCTCCAGCCATCTTCCAAGGGCTTCTATTTGAGGTTGTAGTTTGGTTATACTTTGGCCATGTGCTTTTTTAAGGAAGTCGTTGGGTTTACTGGCTTTAACGCTTCTTACAAAGATGTGTTTCCCTGCAATACAGAAATGGAGTACCTTATCTTTAGATTTAACCGGGCCTCTTCCTTTTAACACATACTTCACATAAGGAGCTCCCTGTTCATCCACATAAACCTCACCACCATTGGGCGTGATCCGGTGCTTAATGTTACCTTTAAGGTTACCAGCAACACCACGATTACTACAATGCTTGCCCCGTGGTGCTACGAACTTAACAACACCCTCAATAGTGGTAAGCATACGGTTAACACGCTTAACCAAATCAGGGGTAACGTCTTTGGCTTTGGTTTTCAGCCGGCCCGGAATAGAATCAGATACTTTTAATTGAATGATCATAGTAAACGATTCCCAACCTGTGAGGCCATAACATCCGTATTATTCCGACTGTAATTACTCACAGGATCTGAGCTTGTGTTTTCCTGTTTGTACTGTTTTAATAGTTTGTCTGCCTTTGTTTCCCATGCTGCGGCTATCTCGTTCCTTTTACCACTCTGGGTGGTGAAACCGTCTAATAATTCAACACACGCATAGTAAGTGGCTATTCTTGATATAATACTTGGAACGGTTCCTGTTATTGTTGATTCATCAAGTGCATTGTTAATAATCTCATCCGCAGCGTCAAGAGCATCGGTGATTATGTCGCCGTCAATGTCTGAGGGGATTATGTCATTTAGTTTTAATTGTACGGTTGCTGAATCTGTATAGTTAGCCATGATTCACCTCCAAAAAAAGGTAGTAAAATGAGTTTAAGCGGTTCTGGTAATAGTCACTTCCAAAACACCTGGGGGGATTACCTCTGAGTTTCCAGCGGCGGCTGTCTTTTTAAGAGTCAAGACTTGACCGGCGGTCACGGCAACATCAGCCGGAACACCACTAACAGTAAGAGAAGCCGGTATTCTTGCGGCTACTGCATTAGCAGCGGTAAAATTCTTTGATGCCACGGCAGTTGTACCTGCATCGGCAACGCCCCTGTTGTAAAGTGTTAAAGCGGCGGTGTCGGTATCTTGACCTAACCCTGCATCTGGGATGAACTTAACGGTGGTGATGTTCCCCGCTATTGGTGCGGTTCCAACCACTTTCTCCCATGTATCTGTATTGGTTGTGTCGGCAACGGCATGGTCAAACCGTATAACATACAGTTTACCATTAGCGTCTAGTTCTGTTACACCAACCGCCCCGGCTGCTATCATTGACTGTTCCACAGCGTCGGCTTGTATTGTGGTTGCTCCGTTGGCCGCTATTGCTATATCTCCACTCATAGCCACATCATTAGCAACACCGTCAGCACCATACACTATCATCTTGGCTTCTGTTGACGCTTCGAGCATTGACAATTCAACTTCGCCAGAACCGTCCAAAGCACTTACACGGGTGTCGAGTGAGGATAATTCAGCCCAAATCATTTTAACAAGAGTTGGAACCTTACCGGCATAAGCCATCGCATTCCTAGCTTTATATAATAATGCCATAATATTCAACCTCCATTCATTTAAAAAAAGAAGATGGACCTGTTTAAAGTCCTGTTTGTTTCTGTAATGCGGCTGGTAGTTCGGTTACAACAGTAGTTTCAGCAGCCATTTGTATTTTAGTTTTAGGGTACAGTTCATCTTCCATTGGGCTGATTTTCACGTTAAGTATAGGTGCGAATCCTTCCATACCTTCTAATACTTGTGGGCTTGATGCTCCCTCAACCACCCCATAAGCTATTGTGGAAGGTGGGTTTGCTAAATCAAATCCTAATGTGGTTCCATGAACCATGTTCCTACCACCATAGATATGCCGGGTGCCTTTATAGGTGATGTCATTTTGGTTGTTGTAAATAACATCCGCACTGTTTCCAATATCATCTAAGAACTCCTTAAGCTCACGGTGATTAACGCCTTCATAAAAGATTCCAGTAAGTTCATCTGGTAAACTGTCATCCTGGAAGGCTTCTTGCATCCTAATAATGTCTTTGTTGATTCCTGTGCTGTCATCCCAGTTACCATCAACAAGACTCGCGGTTGATGCAGCCGCATCAGCGGCTAAACGGGTGTTACTATCGGTTTCAACTTCTCGACCTATACGATAGGCCATTCTTTCCATGAACCTAAGAACAGATTGTCCTTGTTCTTCGAGTTTCTGGTTTTCAACTATTAATTCGAACCCTCTAACTTCTACTGGCTGGCTGTCAGCGTTTAAGTCGCTCATCCTAATGGGGGTGAGGTTTGCACCGGGGGCCACACGGTATGGTTTAGCCATTGCCCCACTGCTGATGTCTTCCTCTGCGGTCGCATCTTCTGAGAAGAAGGTGTACATTGACCGGCTTGGTACGGTGTCTCTGTTTAAGAATGGTGTGATTCTTAATCCTTTGGCCATTTTAATAGCCATTCGGGTTTGTATAAATTCTGGTTGGAATATTTCCAATCCACTTGGAACTTCACTTGCCATATTATTATCTCTCCTTGTGTTTTTATTATATTTGTGAATCTATTGTTTAGTCGGCCTCGTTAGCTACAACGCCTTTCTCTAAAGCCCAAATAGCCAGACCAGATGAAGCTCCTGCGGTTTCCATTGCTATTACATTGGTGGTGCTGTCTTCTTCCTTATCAAATCCAATCTTAGTACTGTCAATAGCAAGACTATCGCCGGGGGCTATGGCTGCATTTCCAGCTACTAATTTAACCCGGATCAATTTATAACCAACAAGGGTGACATTAGCATACCGGCGGGTGTAAGTCCCACTACTTGCAGTTGCTTTAGGTAAAGCCCCACGTAATGGGCCATCCACAAAACCAACAACGGTTCCGGATGCTCCTTTTTGTAGAGTCATGTCCACATCAGTAGAAACATAAATCTGTACTGCCATCCCGTCTGTAACCTCAGTGGCAAATGAACCACCTTTAGCGATTCCCTTAGTGGTTAGCATTGCCTCGTTAACAGTGAAGTTTCCTTCTTCTATGTCGAAGGTGAATTGCTCGTGATTTACTCCATATCCTTGTGCTGCCATTCTTCATTCCTCCATTTATGGTTTAATCCCATGTTTTTCACAGGTTTTAACATAATCAAAATCCTTATCTTTACCAGGATTGGAGTTGTTTGCGTGCATTTTCCCATCCCAGAGTTTCTCTTTGTAACCTGCCAGTAATTCAAGGAAGTCTTTTTCTTCCATGGCTAAACCGGCTTTGAGTAGTCCGTCTTTCATTGCAGGGGTAACGAAACCGGCCTGGATTTTCCCATCAATGAGGCTGCCTACTTTAGCTTTAACAGCATCCTTTTTCACTGATTCAGTGTCCTCACTTATTTCAGTGAGTTTGGCCTCTACTTTTGCCATTTCACCTTTAACCAAAGGTTCTATGACTGCTTTAATTGTATTAGTTATTTCTTCTTTAACATCGGCCATTGTAAGTTTGCTTTCTTCTTCGGTTTCGTTGGTTTCCTCTGAGTTTTCATTCTCAGAACTTCCAGTTGATTCTTCCTGGTTGTTCTGCTCTTCCTCATTGGTTTCCTCATTTTCATCAGTTCTGTTCTCTTCTGTCAATGTATCTACCTCCATAAAACTTGCATTAATACGTTCATAACCATAAGGAACTCCCCCGCCTTCTACAAGGCAGGTTTCACAGCCCCCACGCCCAACCAAATCCACACGTTCAATGTCACTGAAATAATCAGCAACAACATCGGCTTTATCAGTTGGACATTTACTGGCTTTAATATCTTCAACAACACTCCACGCACTCAATTCACCTTTGTTGAAAAGGTCTTGTATTGATTGGTTTGTGAAGTGTGCGTCTTCTATTCTTATACTTTCCCCATCCGTTGAAACATCCTTTATCATTCCAACATCATAGGGGTTTATGTCTTTTTCGTCTAAGAGTTTCTTTAAAACCGGGTTACTGGCTAATACGCTTTCTGGTATGTGATCCACACCAATAGGGATATGGCCATTTTCCCGGATTTTCCGTTTCATCAAGTTGTAGTTCTGGATTAAACTGTATTGTGGGGCTGATAATCGCACTGGTTGGCCTTGTAGGCTTACTTGGTGGATTCCGGTTTTCCAGATTGCCCCTCCTGGTTTAATAGCATTATCACTCATGGTGTCATTCACCTCAAAAAAGTATAATCGGATTTAATTAATAAAAAAAAGGTAATATATCTTAAGCTTTCACTAAGTCAGGATGTACCGGACCAGTACCATCACTAGGAATACCATAACCATCACTCAATAACTGGTCACGCTCCCCACCATTACGGTCAACCACATCACTACTCATGCCCCTGGCTTCTTCTTCGCTGTAAAAGAACATTGCCACACACTCACACCGGGGATGCCATGGGGGTAACATATCGGTTTGGTCTATCGTGAACACTTGACCTTCATAGGTTTCTATACAATCCTCACAGGCGGTAGGGCTAACATCAACCGTGAAATGTGTTGCTCCCTCGGCCTTGTTCTGACTCCACCCCGCAAGGTTATTAGCCCGCATGGTTTCGGTTCGTGCTATGAGGTTGGCCCGGTTAGTATCCACACCAAGGCGGGTTACTATCTGGTTAATGGTTTCCTGTGGCATTTGACCGGCTTCCCTGCCTTTTACAAGTATTTCACTCACGCTTTGTTTTAAATCACTGTCAAGGCTTTTAACATACTTCATAACACTATCAATAGTGGTTTCCCGGATTATGTTCATCACTGGGCCGGGTGCGGTTTCACCAGTTCGTAGTCCTATGTCAAAAGCTCGTCCTATGTTGTTCTGGAATTGTGTTAATTGTTTATCGTTACGTGTGGTGACTATGAATCCACGCTGTACCATAGCATTCAATAACTGTTCTAATTCCTCAGGGTTGCTGTACTGTTTAACCGTTGCTTGTACTTCTCGTTCGGATAGTTTAAGGATTCGGGTTAGTATGTTATCGTTTTTCTTGATGATATTGGTGATCCTGGGGTCTATTCTTTGTGATACTGTGGGTGGGGCAATGGGATCACGTTTCACTGGGTTTTTGGTGG
>Ga0074198_1000825_pt1 | contig 26553 bp, 28 predicted proteins | sample EPASupsiteSAE323_FD_64527 | JGI IMG/M metagenome (GOLD analysis project Ga0074198, IMG submission 64527) | Bioremediated contaminated groundwater from EPA Superfund site, New Mexico - Sample SAE3-23 | ecosystem: Environmental > Aquatic > Deep subsurface > Groundwater > Contaminated ...
TGCAACACCATTGAGATACTGCTGCACGCTCCCGTCACCGGCATGACAGACCTCGCATGCTTCAAGGGAAATCTGGTGGTTGAAAACCGCCTCTATGTCCTCGCGGTATCCCCCGTTCATCCATGATGTGGAGAGCACGTTGCGCATACTGGGGAACCGGATCACAACAGCATCGTCAATACGTTCGACTGTATCTCCATGCGGAAGGCTGACTACTTGTTTCAGGGACAGAGGTATTTCGTTATTCTGCATCAATTCACCACGATCCATCTCTCTTTAAAAAGGGCAGGAGCGACAAGCCATATTTGGCAATCCCTCTGCCAATTACCGGAAATTGCCCTCCCCATATCTGTTTCCATCTACCGGTTCCTCCGGAAATCCGCCGCAGCCGCAACAAAGCGCCGGCAGAATGCATCGCTGAAATACGCATGGGTGTATGCCCCGATAGCATTCTGTTCGGTGAGCCCGTCTTTCCCGTCCTGTATCCCTTCCCCCGGCACGAGCCGGATCGAGAATCGTGCATCAGGATCGCACGCTACCCGGGAGTAATGGAACTCATGCCCCCGGAGAGAAATACTCCCCGCCCAGAGTCCATGTCGGCCGGTATAACTTCCTTTCACGTATCCCAGTGCCTGGATTGTTTTCGTCATCTCGACGCTGGCGGGAAGTACGCCTGCCATTTGATAATCCCGATCGAGAGCAACCGATCCGCACAGGTACATGAGCCCGCCGCACTCTCCGTATATCGGCATACCCTTATCAGCCAGATCATGAATGGCATGCCGGCACCGCGAGTCTTCGAGTTTTTTAGCATGCAGTTCCGGGTATCCCCCGCCAAGGTAGAGAGCATCCACTTCCGGCAGGGTATCCTGCATAGGCGAGAAAAACCTGATCTCTGCCCCGGCCCGGACGAGCCGGTCGAGATTTTCCTGATAATAAAAGCAGAACGCGTCATCACGGGCCACTCCTATGACAACCTGTTTGTTAATCACGGGGGTTTTTGTAGCGGGAGAGACGGTCAGTAACGGAGCACTTCGGGCAATATCCAGGATCGCGTTGATGTCACACGACTCCCGGACTATGCGACCATACGTTCTCATCCTGTCGGATTCGTGCGCCATAACAAGGCCGAGGTGACGGCTCTCCACTTCTGATCCCCGCTGGTGAGATATCCACCCAAGTGCGGGAACAAATTCCTCGGTTGCGATCATCTCACGATGCTTTTCCGACCCAAGCCGGTTGAAGATGATGCCGGCAATCCGGATACGGGGATCGAAGGTTTGGAAACCCCGTACAACCGCGTGGACACTCCGGGATGCCGCGTATGCATCAACGACTAGGATGACCGGCGCCCGGAGGATTCGTGCAACGTGGGCAGTGCTGGCGATATCGGTACCGTCAATCCCATCAAAAAGTCCCATTGCCCCTTCGATGACCGCAATATCTGCATCACCGGACACAGAGGCGAATGTCCGCAGGACACCGGTCTCTCCCATCATGAAGGGATCGAGAGTACGGGAAACCCTGCCACAGGTAATGGAATGATGGGTAGGATCAATGAAGTCCGGCCCGGTCTTGAATGGCTGGACCCGGAGCCCTCGCTCCGTGAGTGCCGCCATCAGGCCGCTTGCGATCGTGGTCTTGCCGCAGCCGCTGTGCGTTCCCGCGATAACGATACGGGGAATGGTTACCTCCATACGCAACCCCCGGGCCCGGATGTGCTACCGGTGCCGGCCAGTCTTCCCCGCATTCTGGTTCTTGCTGGTAAAAGGGGACGGATTTCATCCTGGATGCATTCTGGATCTGAGTTCATCAATCCTTCCTTCCTCCTCGCTGGAGTATGATCAGGGTGAGGAGCAGGATCGCACTTACCGCACAGAACCCCGAAGATTTTACCGGGAGGGTCGGTGTGGCGCTGGAAGAGGAGGTGGCTTGTATGAAACACTCCGGATGGATGAGCCGGGCGACCTGCTCTGTTGCATCTACGATACGCGGGGCGGGGCGGCTGATGATGTTGGCATTCACCGAATATACGTGGTTATTTTTGACCGCAGAGAGGGATGTGTACTGCGGGCTGGTCATGAACGCTTCCCGGATTTCATCTTTTTCCGATGAGTCCATCCCCCCACCCCCGCTTACGATTATGATATCAGGATTCTTCATCAGGAATTTTTCCAGCGAGACCGTGCTCCACCCGTTCCGGTCGGCAAAGACATTCTCGCCACCGGCATGCGTGATCACGTCGTTCTGGAGTGTATCATTTCCGCTCACGTAAAGTGGTTTATGCCAGATAACATGGGCGACGGTCGGGCGATCTGTTGTGGACTGGCAGGGGAGAACTGCGGCAATGCGGTCCGAGAGGTTTGTGGCCAGTACTTCTGCCCGGCTTTCCGTACCGGTTATTGTCCCGACCATGCGGATATCCCGTATCATATGGCTGGTATTCCGTGGCGCAACAACCACTACCGGCAGGCTGAGATCCATGAGCCTGTCTATGGTTTCTTTCGGTGTGAGATCCGATGCAAAAACAAGGTCCGGCCGTACAGCGGCCACCTTCTCGATGCTGATGGCCGAGTAGCCCCCGATGCGGGTCTTGTTTTTTACCTCCGGGGGATAATCGCAGACATCAGTCACCCCGACAATACGGTCAGTAAGGCCAAGGGCTGCCAGGATCTCGGTATTGGACGGAGAGAGCGAGACAATACGTAAAGGTGTCGCATTTAGGGAAATGGTCATACCGGCATCATCGGTCACGGATATTGCCGCTGCCGGCAGGATACAGACAGCCAGCGCAATAGCCATGACCAGCAGGGTCGGGACATTGTTTTTCGGGAAATGTTCAGGATTCATTTATGGTTCTCCATTCACAAGGGATGAAAGATACACGAGACTCTGCTCGGCTGCAACGAGTTCCTTTGTTTCAATAACAAGAGTTGCTGGATGCGGGAGTTTTTTCCATATGTCAGAAAAATCGATGGTTCCGCCCCCACATGCAAGATGATCGTCAGCTGTTCCGCCATTGTCGTGGAGGTGAACGTGACAGAACTGCCCGGCTGCAAGGAACTCATCAAGATTCCCGTTGAGCCGGGCATGGCCGCAATCGAGAGTACAACCAAGATCGCGTGCGGCAAGTTCCGGCAGGAACGCGGGGGTCCGGAAGTGGCAGCACTCCCATGCGCCCATGTTTTCAACGCAGACTTTGACCCCGTGCTCTTCCTGGAGCCGGGCAAGGTCATCGAGCGAGTACAGCAGGGATGTGTAAGAACGATCCCGAACCTGCTCGTATGGCGTGTAGCCCGGATGGACGACGAGATGTTCAGCGCCGATGCGGACAGAGGTTGCAAGCATGTCCTTAAGCACCAGGATCGAAGCGCTCCGCATGCGTTCGTTAATCGCTGCGATGTTGATATCGCTGCACGGTGCATGGACAGAATACGAGAATGAATATTCGCTGCATGGCGTGCTGTCCGAAAGGAGATCGTGCAGCCCGTCCGAGAGAATCTCCACGTGCGATGTCCGTAGGGAAAGAATCTCAAGGGCAGTGCCAAGTGGATGGTCAATGCAACAGAAGGTCGAGATGAAAAGGGGTCGCGGGGTCATGGGTCACTTCGAGAGTTGTTGGGTTAATGGGAAGGTTTTGTCGAGAAGTCCGAGGATTCCGTTAAAATTACCGGTGCACTGTGCACCAGCAGCACAGAGATCAGAAAGTACGGCGGCAGCAGTTCCTTTGGCAAAATCACAGGATGAAAAATCCCGGCCTTCCGGCAGGTGGATGATGATCCGTGCCGGATCAGCTTCACGAAGCGCGAGGAGGACCGGCAAGTTCCCCAAACCAACCGGGTGTGCGGAGAGGATGATCCGCTCAGCCTTAACGATCATCTCCCGGAGTTTTTCCAGCGAGTGGGCCGGGATCGGGGAGAAGGGTGGGATCGATATGCAGGGGATTTCCAGCGCTTTTGCCGTGAGGTAATCGGTATCCGTTGTCGCAAGGATGCCGGCGGTGAGGGTGAATCCTTTGCAGGAAAGGAAGTGCAGGAGGTCTGTTCCGTTCCCCCCGCCAGAGATTACCAGTATATTGAGGGTTTTATCCGGAGGAATGCTTCCGGTTGTCGTGGCAAGAGGCGTAAGGAAGGTCCGGCCGGTTGCCGGGTGGACCGAGGTGATCACATCTGCACCATACACCTCCCGGATTTTCCCGGGTGTTAGTACCTGTGCGGGCGTGTCATCTGCGACAACCTGCCCGTTCCGGATCATGATGAGACGATCGCAGAAGAGTGCTGCAAGGTTGAGATCATGAAATACTCCGATGATCGTGGAGCCGGAACCGGCGAGATTGCGCATGAGAGTGAGGATATCTGACTGGTGAGTGAGATCAAGATGCGATGTCGGCTCGTCGAGCAGGAGCACCTTTGTGTCCTGCGCAAGGGCACGGGCAATGAGTACCCGCTGCCACTCCCCGCCGCTCAGTGCCCGGATAGACCGGTCCTTCAGATGATTGATGCCGGTCTCTTCGAGCACTGCATGGCACCGGGCATAATCGGCCGGGGTGAGTGCGGCAAACCGGCTGGTCCGGGCATACCGGGCCATCAGGACGACCTGCATCACCGTGTACGAGAACGGGCGTTCCTCGTCCTGCGGGACAAACCCGAGTGCCATGCCCAGTTCTGCCGGGCTGAAGTCAGCAACGGATTTTCCCTCCAGTTCGAGGATCCCACTGGCCGGAATCACGCGGCTGAATGCCTTGAGAAGCGTGGTCTTGCCCGAGCCGTTCGGTCCGATGATGCCGGTGAATGTTCCTGGTGTAAAGGAGCAGCTGATTGATTTTACAATTTCCTGCGTGCCATATCCCGCGTGAAGGTTCTCGGCCCTGATGCTATGATGGTCGGTCATGTGACCTCTCCCCTCTTGTGGATCAGCCAGATGAAGAACGGCGCTCCTATAAAGGCCGTGATGATCCCGACCGGAAGATCGGAAAAGAACGTGCGTGCGATGGTGTCAGAGACGACAAGGAGAATTCCCCCGGCAAGGATACAGGCAGGGATGACCACGCGGTTGTCCGGGCCGAGGAGCATACGGACGATGTGCGGGGTGACAAGGCCGATAAACCCAATCGATCCTGCGATTGAGACGGCCCCGGCAACGAGCAGGGTGCTGCCGCCGAGCACAGCCCAGCGGACCCGGGTGGCGTCGATGCCAAGGTGGGCAGCCGTCTCCTCCCCGAGCGAGAGGGCGTTTAAGTCCCGGCCCATAAAGAAGAGCAGCGCTCCGGCCGGGAGGAGGATGCAGGCCGAGAGGATCGCATCGGATGGCGACGCGTTCCAGAACCCTCCCATGAGCCAGAAGAGGATCTGGTGGACGTTCTGGCCGGCAATCGCGATCAGGAAGGAGACAAGGGCCGAGAAGAAGAACGAGACGGCAATACCGGTCAGGAGCAGGGTCTCAACGGAGATCACGCCCCGTCGGCCGGCAATCGACCAGACGATGAGGATCGCTGCGACTGCGCCAATCCATGCGAAGATGGGGACAAAGAAACCTCCGAGGAAGACAATAGCAAGGGATGCCCCCAGTGCGCCACCGGAAGAAGTACCAAGGATATAGGGATCGGCCATCGGGTTCCGGAAGAGCGCCTGCATTGCGGCACCGGCTACGGCAAGGCTGGCACCGACAAAGAATGCGGCGAGGACCCGGGGGAGCCGTATGCCCCCGATGATGTCGGCAGCACCCGGCGCAGTGGAGACGAAACCGAACCCTGCGGGGCCGGCGAAGGTGCAGAGTACTATGGTCAGGATCGCTGCGACCGTAAGGCCAATGATGAGCGGGATGGTTTTTGTCAAAGCGGTTAATCCTCCTTTTTAGATATTGATTTAACCGATCACAGCCTTGGGGCTGGCAGGTACTGCGTATCGTCCGGACATACGGAAGCAGCCAGCCGGGCGTACCGGCGGCCTGCCGGTTGTCCGGCACAGCCTGTCACAACCACGACAATTTTCCTGTTGACAACCGGTGGCCGTAGTTATGCCTCCCGTTACGCTGCCCTTCCTACGAGAGTGCGCTCCTGTGTCAGGGCAAAGCGGATGAAAGCATCGCCATCCGTGAGGGCATCAGTAGAGAGCAATCGCTCGGAATCCTCATCAGAGCGGAACATCCGTACGCTGCTGCTATCCGACACCGGGCAGGAATACCTCACTTCGAGCGGGTTCTCGTGCCCGTGCAAGCCGGGCTTGCGGGAATAATTGTAGGCAAATGCAACGGCCCACTGGTTTTCCTGCATATCGACATACACTGTTCCTACGAGCTGCTGGTTGTTGTGCCGAATCAGCACTTCATCTTCGAACTTCTCGATGAGTTGCCGGGTTGCTGCCTGCGGGTTGATTCCAAAAAATTTTGACATACTTATTCACCATTTCTAAATTCTGATGTTCCCATTTCGGTTCCATGAAAAAGTCCCCGGGGTCCAAGTTCTGGAGGCCCCCGGGGTATTGATGTTGTTCGATTTGCTCGTTACGGCAGGATGCTTGCCTGAGTTGTCGCGATCACTTTTCCACTAGCAGAATCGTAGATCTCGATGTTGACTGGCTCCCCAACAACCGGGGCCACGTATCCTCCATACGAAGATTCAACAAATGCATCTGCCCAGTTGATCTTGATCTTATCTCCGGTCTGGATAGTGTGGGCACTCCAGGAAGTTTTCAGTGCATCGTTTGTTGGCAGATACATTGCTTTAGTGAGATCCACCTGGTGACTCATGTCTTTGAATGTGCCCATCGGGATGAATGTCTTCACGATTATCGCACTCCCACTCACCTGATCACCTCCATTAAAATCGATGATGATATCTTTACCATCATGTGCTTCTGCACTAATACTGATCTGGGGTGCCTTTTGGGAGCTCTGTCCCAGTCCCCCGGCAAAGGCTGAGACGACTGCTGCAATGATAATCGTCACAACGAGCATCAGCATCACACCGACAACCGGTGAAACTGCATCGTAATTACGGACATTCGTTTGCATGATCACACCTCCACCGGGATATCCTTACTAAAGATCGTGGTCCCGGATTTCAAGTCAATCAATTTGACATTGACGATATCGTTCCGGGTGAGAAGCTCTCCGTATTTGATAATCGGTATTGCCAGGTTCTGTCCGGCAACCGAACCTCCTACGGTGTTATCAGTATCTGCCTTGATGACATCTCCAGCCTTGAAAACATAGTTTCCAAACCACTGAGGTGTATCTTTCGATGCATCACCGGTAGCAGGAAGCTGGCCCGCAACTGCCAGATAGGGTACATTGTAGTATACCTCACCGCCCCATGCAACATAGTGAGTATTCAATGAGGAAAGTGTGTAGTTGGATTCTCCGGTTACAGCACCTTTTGAATAATAGATTGCCTTATCGGTTTCATTCCACATGGGTGCTACCGTTGATTGTACGTTGTATACCCCAGTTGCATTTACCCAACTGGTAACGAGTTTGACATTTTTGGTGTTTACCGGATCGCCACCCATATGTTTCATGACAAACACCGGCCCGGCAGTTCCGGTCATCATACTGTCACCAGATGTGATATAGCAATCAAGCGACACTTGCGGTGCTTTCTCTTTTCCGGCTCCCATTCCCCCCGCAAATGCGGAGACAACTGCTGCGATAATAATTGTCACAACGAGCATCAGCATCACACCGACAACGGGCGATACTGCATGCTCCTGTACTCTCTCTCTGTCGTTTTTCATTTTTCATCTCCAAATCTTGGCCATCATGCGATGAGTAAAGACACTCGCTGAGTATCAGTGACCACATGGTCCAACCGTAGATGACACGATCAACTAATGTTGTGTTAAAACTATTTTAATTGATCATTTTAACTTGTTTTAAAACAAATAGACTTTTGTTATTGCAGATGCCATACGCTTGGTATCGTCGGATTGTTAGGATCGTGAGGGAGCGCTTTGTCAATACATTATGAATGTAAACAAAAATCGGGAAGTGTTCAGGAAAAGGCTGGGTGCATTCTTTTCCTCATATTCCTAGTAATTATTTCAGTAAGCACTTCCGGGTGCATCAAACTCATACAGCAGTCAACCGGGAGCAACAACATCCACACCCAAGAGGAATTGTATCCGGATCCCGTCAGGACCGTTGCCCCCGCATCTTCCATCAACCCTGCACCGAAAAATCTCCCCCCTCAACCGACCCTGTCTGTCACCCCCACAACACCCGGCTTAGTTACCGATGCCGCACCAATCCTCCCGGCAGATCCCTACCCCATCCAGCATGCGACACAAATCAATGAGACTCCCCGAACCAACCATCATGTGCGATATGCCGAATTTACCCGGACCTATGTATTGCGGGGGAACGCAACCGGGCTCGTTGTCAATGCAACAGAACTGGAAGGGCCCCTGTGGATCTCTTTCTATGTCAAACCGCTGTATGATTGTCTCGAAAACCCGGAATCTTGCCGGGGCGAGCCGGGGAAATCCATCAGTCGCCCGTACTTCACGCTCACCGTCCGGGACAACCGGACCCGGGAGATCGTAGCGGAGGATGGGTACGGGCGGGAGTACAGTTCGCAGAGGGATAACCGCACGATAAAAATCTACGGTGAAGGGCAGTATCACCTGACACTGACCGGCAATTCGATTGATGTCACCCTCGCGGTTGCAACCCGGGCAGCACCTCCCGCACCCGAAACGCAATCTTCCACCACAAGCCCGTCCCCTGCCCGGACATTGCCTCCTGAATACCTTCGCTATCTCAGGGAATCCGGGGGTGCTGTATGATACTCCGTGAAAAATGGTCCCTGCTTGTATCCTCTCTTACAGCAGGCATGATCGGGTTGTTTCCGTCAATAAAGATGAGACAAGATCAACCTGTTGAGGCAGTTACGAAGCCTGTGGGAGAGGATCGATCCCGTACTCCATATCGCTCGTTTGGGGACATATCTGCATCAATCCTCAACCTGCCCCAAACACTGGGCAACCGCACTGAACTGGGTGACATCCTCACCCTGACCTCCAGTACCGGAGCGATCGTGGCCGGCTATGCCGCACTCTTTATCGATCTCCCGCCCGGGGCATTGGGTATTCTTGGCCTGTTCTCGCTCGCATTCCTCGCGCTTGCCACCAGCGCAGTGAGGTACCGGTTCAGTCCTGCCGTTGCGGAATCTGGTGAACTTTCACCCCAGGGAACGAATCCACCGCAGAGTGGCAGACATACCCAAAACTTCGGGAACTCACCTCACACACAGGATATGGATATGCCACGCCCTGAAGAACGGACGAGTGGAATCCTTGACACCTATTGGATTGAATCCCCCCATGTCTACATAAAAATCGTCCGGCAGGGAAACCAGGGATTTACCTACACGGTAATTGAACCCACGATTACCCCCCGGGAACAGTACGTCTTACGCGAAACTGCCAGCCACCTGCGGAAAGTGATCGTGTACGATGATCCCGATAAACCTATGGTGCGCCAGCTTAGTGACACGTTTATTCATCGCATAGTACGTGAATTCCATCCGGAGGTAACCGATGAACGGTTTGCTATCCTCTCTTACTACCTGCGACGCGATCTCTCCGGGTTTGGCCCCCTCGAAGCCGTCATGCATGATCCGGCACTCGAAGATATCAGCTGCAATGGGGACAACCTGCCGGTCTTTGTCTTTCACCGGACCTATGGCAGCCTGCCCACCAGTGTCCTCTTCCGGGAAGGTGAACTCAACCAGTTCGTTTTAAAACTTGCACAGAAAGCCAACAAGCAGATCTCCTTAACGAATCCGATGGTGGATGCAACCCTCCCGGGAGGTTCCCGGGTCCAGGTCACGTACAGCAATGTCGTATCCCTGCGGGGCAGTTCCTTTACGATCCGGAAGTTCCGGGCCGAGCCGATGACACCTCTTGACCTGATCCGGTTCGGCACCTACAGTGCCGAAATTCTCGCATTTCTCTGGCTGGTCATCGAACACCGGCGAAGCCTGATCATAGCCGGGGGCACCGCAAGCGGCAAGACCTCGACCATGAATGCGATCTCACTCTTCATACCGCAGAATGCAAAGATCGTATCCCTGGAAGATACACACGAGATCCAACTCCCGCACAGTAACTGGCTTGCCACCCAGACCCGGGAACTCAACACGCACGGGGTGCAGGGAGACATCGATCTCTTCTCGCTTTTAAAATCCTCCATGCGGCAACGCCCCGAGTATATCATTGTCGGGGAAGTGCGGGGAAAGGAAGCCCAGACGCTCTTCCAGGCAATGAACACCGGGCATGCAACCCTCTCGACAATCCACGCGGGCAGCGTCCAGGAAACAATCAACCGGCTCACCCATGAACCTATCAGTGTGCCTTCCGTCATGTTTACCGCGCTCGATCTGGTTATCAACCAGTCGATCTCCACGTACGGCAAAAGCCGCATACGCCGCTGTCTCACCATCCATGAAATAACCGTGGATGGGGAAGGTACCATCATCCCCCGGAAATTGTATGAGTGGGACGTTCACACCGATTCGTTCAGGAAGGTGGCACAATCCTCCCGGGTGCTCGAAGAGATTGCCGCCATGCGGGGATGGACGCCAAAGCAGGTGAACGAGGCCCTCAAAAAACGCGAGGAATTCCTTACAACTGCTTTGGATGTTCCCACGCCAGACATTCGCGATCTCGCCAATGCGATCCACGATCTCGGTGAATGATATGAGCTTCAATTCTATCCTTAAAGGGACCAGCACGAGACTCGAAAATATCGAGATGGTCCTGCTGGGCACGCATCTCGGCCGGGATCTCCAGTCCGCTCATCTGCCGGTTACCGCAGAGCAGTACCTGCACACCACACGGATCAACCTTGCTGCATCCGCGGCACTCTTCCTGGGTTTTTTCGCGCTGGTATCATTGACCGGCTATGATTTTTCACTGTTTACCTTTATCCCCCAAATCCTCTTATGGACATTCCTCTTCATTGGCATGGTGCCCGGAATGTACCTGTTCCAGGTGTATTATCCGGTCTTCATTGCGAGGGGAAGAAAAACCCGGATCGATCTCGAACTCTCCTATGCAGTCTCGTACATGCAGGCACTCTCCACCACGATGTCCCCGTTCGAAGTCATCCGGCGCATCTATGAAGAGAAGGCAATGTTCGGGGAAGTGTCGTGCGAATTTGGCCAGATTGTGCGGGATGTCGAGTTGTTTGGCGATGACCTGATCACCGCCATGCGAAATCTCCAGCAGACCACCCCCTCCCCCCTCATGCGGGATTTTCTCAATGATCTTGGCATCGTCTTTGAGAGCGGGGGCGACATCACTGCCTATCTTTCGTCAAAAACGGATTACTTTCACGAACAGGCTCGGCGTGAACTTGACGTGGTGCTCAAGACAATTGAGATCATGGCCGAGGTGTACGTCTCAGCGTTTGTCGCCGGCCCGATCGCATTGATCATCATGATCGTTGCACAGGGCATGACGAGCAAGGGGACGATGGACTGGCTCCTGCCGTTCATGTACCTCTGTATACCGGCCGGGGCAATTCTCATGATCTGGATTCTCTCCCTCATGCTGCCTCCGGAAAACCTTGAGATTAGCAGGCACGGGATCACGGAATACGATTCCAGTGCGGGTATTCCCGTTCATGCGGAACGTACATCGGGCGATCAGGAATTCTACCGGCATATCGAGGCGAAGAAAAAACGGTTCTGGCTCTACGACCAGCTGCGTCACCCGCTACGCACCTATATCTCCCATTACACGCACGGGATCGTTGCCGGCAGTATCTGTGCCGGACTGCTTGCGATACTTCTCTTTACGGGCTCATTTGAAACCATCTTCCCAAAAAATGCATTCGAGGCGGGTGCCTGCATGCTCGTTATAGGGTTCATGGCACCAATTTCACTCGCCTATGAAGGGCGGAGATGGTATGTCCACAACATTGAGGAGCATATCCCGGAATTCCTGCGGGAACTCTCTGACATGAAAGAGATCGGGCTTACGCTGCCGGATGCCATCGGCCGGATTGCATCTGCCAAACTGGGCCTTTTGAGCTCGGAACTCTCGCACGTATCACGGGATGTCGGTACCGGTGCCTATGTCAATTTTGCCCTGGTGAGGATGGAAGAGCGCATCGGGCTCATATCCGTCAAGCGGGCGATCTCGCTGCTGGTCAAGGCAAGCGAGATCACCTCGAACTTAAACCAGATATTCCTGATTGCCATTGCAGACTTTGAACATTATCTCCGGATGAAGCGCGAACGGTCCAATACGGCGATTGTCTATGTCATGATCATTTACCTGTCCTTTGGCATTTACCTCTATACGGCATACCAGCTCAACGGGCCGTTCATGTCGAGTTTCACGACGTACAATATCAATTTCAATCTGGCCCAGAATGTTACCGACATGTTCAGGATTGGCATTATCCTTGGGCTCTTCTCCGGCATCATGGCCGGGCAGTTCAGTTCGAACAGCATTCTTGCCGGGTTCAAGCACAGCATGGTCCTGCTCGCAGCAGCGGTGGCGATGTTTGTATTTATCGTTTGATTGAGGGAAGCTATGCACACAACCGGCAGTCACAGCACCGCAGTTTCTGAAGTGGTCGGGGAGATGCTCATGATCGGGATTGTTCTGATCCTCGTTTCTGTTTTCTCCTCCTCACTCCCGAATTATCTTCCATCCGAACGTTGCCCGACGGTTACCATCATGATGAGTAATGACACCGGGGGGAATATCACTCTCTGGCATAAGGGCGGGGACTGGGTTAAGACGGGAGGGCTGAAGGTTGTTGTCTCGAATACAACCCATATGTCTTCCTATACGCTGAAGAGCGAACCCCCCTTCATTCCCGTACCCGACACGCAGGCGTTTGATCTGGATGGCAACATTACCCTAAACCTGCCCCATCCGCTGGTCGGCGATGAGTGTGTTGTCCTCGCCACCGATCGTGCAGTCATCTTCTCCGGTACCGTGGGGCGTGGTAAGCCATGAATGACGATGCGGTAGCACCGGTGATTGCCGTGATGCTGATCCTTGCAGTTCTCGTTACTTTCCTCTCAGTCTGGAACGCGGTTTACGTCCCGTCCATGAAACAATCGGCTGAAGTCAGCCATCTCCAGAATGTGGAATCTGCATTCCTGCACTTCTCCTCAGATATCGAGCGGGCCGCATCAACACGTCAGGATGACCTGACCCTGAGTGAACCGGTACAGCTGGGCGGCGGGGATTTCTTCTTCAATACGCTCAGATCCAGCGGATCTCTCTCTGTCCAGAATGAGCAGAAACCGATCCACTATCTCACTTTGTATGACGAGGCCGGAGGGGTTCTGGGAGAACTTGATAGCACCTTGGTCAATATCTCGTACGAACCGCAGGGAAATTTCTGGCAGGACCAGGGATACCGCTGGCAGTATGGTTACGTCAATGTTACCAAACACCACAGGCTCCAGTCTCCGCTAAAATATTTTACCATGACCAATGTGAAGAACGAGTTTGGGGAGGGGGGTTCACTTGCAACATTTGCCGGCTCATTTGGGGATGCAGAGTATACCGTTAACCAGACGCTCTTCCAGAACGCGACACCGGCTTTGGATAACGAGTTCACTTTTTCCCCGCGAGCGGGTAACTGTTCCAGCATCGTTCTCCTTGGGGTAAATCTCTCGGCTTCCCCCGATCACCCGTTCATCAGCAGCAATGGCTTTGGGACCCTTCAACTGAAAACTGCGGTAACTTCAGTTCCGTACTATGGGGTTTCAACGATCACGATTGGCTCTGATCAGGAACCCTTCGGAAACGCGACGTTCCAGAGATGGAATGAAAGTTTCACCACCCTTGCCGTAACCTGTGGAAGCAATATCCAGTATCACCCGGAATATTCCGGTGACGATTTTAGTCTTTTCACTCTCGAACAACGGGTGAATCCGGTAAATGTTATGCTCAATGTTGTAAATATCGAAATAAGCGCATATTGAATTCAAGCGGAGACATCATACTGTTGATTTACCTGACACGGCCAAGCGGGATCAGGCAAAGAATCCCATGCACACGATTGAACCCAGATTGTTTCCAACGCAAATCCCATACCCCCCGATAATGACGAAGAATAAACTCGCGCCCGATCCTCTCAATTGTATCTCGGAATATTTTGCTACAAGAACCACCAGGATAAGAAGAAGCATTTTTACCAGGACATGAATGATGGGATTCTGGACAATCCCTGCCATGAACGGATTGTATTCCACCCCCCCGCAAGAGAGAATAATCTGGGTAGTCAGGACATCCAGTATGAAAAGGGCAGAAAGGATACAGACACTGATTACTATCCAGCTGTCAGAGCCGCGAGCCAATCCACCATTATCCCGTCCGGGTGTCTGTCCCGTCTCCATGATCGTGTAAGTCCCCTCACTTTAGCGATCTACCCTGATCATCCTGGCAGATAAAGACGCAAAATTACAGAAAACTGGAATGAGGCCGGATAATTCAGGCCTCATAAGCAACAAGGATTGCCCCGGTATCTTTTTCTGCGGCTTTTACCTTTGCAATCTCTGCCGCATTGAGTTTCTTGAAAGGATGAACCTTCTCATATGCAATCAGGGTCACATCGAGTTTCTGTTCGAGGGCACGGATCTCCTTGATGGGTGCCTCAGCGAGTTTTGCCGGTCGTACACACTCCATAATGATTACCTTGGAATCCTATTCAGTATGAGGAAATAAAATATTCCGTAAATGAAATGGAGATAATTCTGTTTTTTTTGAGTTGCTTAAAAAAAAAGTGCTGTTCGATTGGTGATAATTCCCTTTTACATGGGGGGATGGGATTTTTATGGAACGATCAGATCGTGGATCACATATGCGAGCTTCACGCCATCCAGACGCTTTATAAGATCCGTGAACTCTTCGTCCACGATCACGATCGTGCAGTCGATACCATGGAATGCCGCTTCGATCACGCCCTCCCGGGCACCAAAGAACATGTCCGGTTCCCGTCCCAGTGCCTTTAGCGCGATATATGCCTCAAGTCCGACCGCTGCTACCATCCCGGCTTTTACAATGATCTCCTTTAACTGGTCCTTGTGCACATTGCGCGAACCCCCGTGCTGGATCCGGGGCACCTTGCAGACATGGATAACGCCATCGTTGTGCTTGATGATCCCGCTTAAGCGTACAATACCGACATCCGCGTCTTTCATTGCATCCGCTATAACCGACCCGGTTGCTGCCATCGGCTTTTTCGCTGCATGCAGGAATCCGTCCTGCATATACACCCCAACTTCGTCTCCTACTTTAAGATTTTCGGCAGCGATCGCGGTCCAGATCGCGACCTGCTGGATGATGTCGCGCCGGATGTGCCGGGCGTAAGACTCAAGGGCCTCGGCGTTTGCGAGCACCCATTCGATGCCTGACCGGGTCACTTCGTAGTTGCCACGGCGGCTTGCCGTGACCATTCCCTCCTCCACGAGTTCGCGGATATATTCCGAGATTGCCTGCGGGGTGACACCGAGTTTATCGGCAATCTCCTGCTGGCGCACGGCCGGCTGGTGTTCGGTGATCTCTGCAAGAATCTGGAGGCGCGAGACATCGCGCTTGCTCCTAAGGATAAAATAGAGGGGATTCTTATCTCCCTGTGTCAAGCAGTATCAACCTCTGTTCACTCCGCAATTTTCCCGCGTGCCTGGCCGGCCCAGAACCCGAATACACCCCCGACAAGCATCCCGCCAAAAGCGGCCTGCAAAGCAAACAGGCAGGCTTCAATCTCCCCGCTTGGAGGTACCCACTGAGGGATTATGGGAGAAAAATTTTCCACCGGTATACCGGAAAGTTCCGCGATGAGTCCTGAACCCACATTATCCGAACCGGCAAATTCCGCCCCGCTCATGGTTGCGCTCGTGTACAGGAACATTGCGCAGAATGCCACGATAGCGATCCCGGCAAGGAGTTCAAGCGTATACTTGTATGCCATCAACATTCACTCCGTGCCGCATTGATCTTTTCTTCGGTGAATACTTTCAGCCGGATCAGGATATCGGGTTTGAGCGCAACGATATACTTGAACACCAGTGCAAGGACAATGCCTTCGACAATGGCAAGAGGTACCTGCGTAACGGCAAATATGCCCATGAACAGGATGAACGAGCTCGCAATCCCGCCCGTCTCGGCCGGGTAGGCGAGCGCCAGTTCAAGCGAGGTGGTGACGTACGTAAACATATCTGCAAGAGCGGTTACCAGGAATACTGTTACGTAGATATTTACCGATGTGTCGCGGAGTAACCGGTAAACTCCATATCCCACGAGTGGACCAACAATCCCCATGGAGACGATGTTGGCTCCAAGGACTGAAAGTCCCCCGTGGGCAAGGAACAGGCTCTGGAACAGGAGCACGATTGCACAGACCACGGCGGTTATCCATGGTCCGAACGAAATCGTCGACAGCCCGGTGCCGGTCGGGTGGGAACAACTTCCCGTAACTGACGGGAGTTTTAAGGAAGACAGGATGAAAATAAATCCACCCGTCACTCCCAGCAGGGGAAGCGCTTCCCGATCAGCGTCCAGTACTTTTTTCAGCTGGTATATTCCGAGCATGAGGCAGGGCAGTGCAATGATCCACCAGATCAGGCACCACTGCCATGGTAAGAATCCTTCCATTATGTGCATTATAGCATCACACAAGTACACCTGCTTTAAAACTATTTTAATTGATCAATCAATACGCTAAAATTGTAACACACGATCATACGAAAAAATAAAATGTGATCTTCCCTGGCCTGATGGTTATGCTTTAAAATTATCTTCCTGTTAAAAAAATGTATGACGAAAAAAAGATCAGCCGCACTATGGGTGTTTTTTTGTGTTTTGCTGTGAATGAGGTATAATCCTATAGGGGGAAAAATGACGTTGCTTACGTGCCGTTAACCCTTGTTTTCTGGCATCGTTTCCGCAGCCGGTTGGAAAAACCGGGTGGAATTCGGGCTGATTTTTTATCTGGATTCAATCCGGGTGATTTGTGGGCGTTTCCGGATCCGGAAAAATGGAATCGGAGCCCGAATCGAGCGTATTTGACCCGGTGTGAGAAGAACGTACAGGTAATTATTCCCCTGTCCTCTTCACGACACGCAATCGATATCCGGCGAATAAGGCTTGATGTCCACGACCGGCGTACCGTCCAGTGCATCGAGCCCGCGGACGCGGAGCACATTCCCGTTCCGCCCGAGCAGGTCAACCACCGAGAACGCAACCGGGTTGGGGCGGTTGGGTGACCGGGTGGCAAAAACCCCGTGCTCGATCTTCTCGTGCGGGGGCGTTGCCCTGAGCAGGGTTCTGTCAGCCCGGTCAAACCATGAAAGGATGATCAGGTGTGATCGCTTCTCAACATCCTCAAGCCCTGCGATGTACTGATCATCGATCACGATCTCCGAGACGGCATCAGACAATCGCCCCTGCCGGGGTGCGTCTCTCTTCTCCTTGTACGGAGACCGCACATAACCGATCGGCCGGATTTCAAAATGTGTCATTTCCCATCCAAAAAAAATCTTATTTTCTCTTCGCAGGATGCGTGCCTTCTGCGCAGGGGATACAGATGCATTTCCCGTCAATCATCCGGGTCCTGGCATCGGCAACAGATTCTCCGCAGCTTTCGCAGGTGACCGAGGCAAAGATCCGGGCTTTCTTCGGAGACTCCATCGTGATCTTCTCAAGTTTCAGGATTTTTTCAATGGGTGCATGGAGCATATCGATTGTCACCTTGTGCATCATTTCATGGAACTGCTCCTCTTCTTTTTCCGAGGCTTTCCCGGAGAAGACCTTTGCCCGGAGTGCTGCGAAGTCGGGACTCTCGGTCGCATCGTTGCGGTTGAAGGTGACCCGGACTGCCTTTCCATCCTTCCGGTTGTAGAACGTGAAGGCGTGTTTGCCGTAATCGTGGATGACCAGGTTGCCTTTGCCGGCTGTTGTCCCGGCAATGACCTGGATCGCATCCACGCCACAGGCATCGGTCTCGCAGATGGCAACGAGTTCCTCATCTTCCGGCCGGGTGACGCCGAGCGCTTCCATGGCGGCTGTTGCGGCTCGATATCCTGATACAAGGCCCGGACAGGAGTGGCCGTGGAACCGGATGCAGTCTTCGAACGTTACTGATTGGGGTGCATGGTGATGGGTATGCATGTTTTTTCTCTCCTAAGCAATTTTGCAGGCGCCGGGGATCACGCACCGGACGCCGCCGAGTTCTCCTATCATTACGGGAAGGCCGTATACTTCTTCGATGACAGACGGTGTTACGATATCATGATTGCCGTGGGTGTGCACTGTTCCGTTTTTGAGGAAAATGAACGTATCAGCAAACCTGAGGGCCTGGTTTAAGTCATGCATCGTCATGATGGCTGCGATCTTATGATCCCGGACAATATCCCGGATGGTGGTTAAAATTTCCACCTGGTTTTTCATGTCAAGGTTGCTGGTCGGTTCATCGAGAAGCAGGATCTTCGGTTCCTGGACCAGTGCCCGGGCAATGGCAATCTTCTGGAGTTCGCCGCCGCTCATCTCATCGATGTAGGCAAGGCGGAGGGCTTCCATACCGAGCTTGGTAAAGATGGCGTCGACAATGGCAAGGTCGCGGGGAGTTACGTCCCAGCCTATGTGCGGGCGACGGCCCAGCAGGACGGCATCGAACGCGGTCAGGCGTCCGGTCTCCACCCGCTGCGGCACGTAACCGACCCGCCGGGCAATATCCATGGTACAGAGATCGAGCAGGTTCTCCTCATCGAGCAACACGGTTCCCTGCCGTGGCTTTAAGATCCGGTTAAGGCATTTCAACAGCGTTGTCTTCCCGACCCCGTTGGGGCCGAGCACGGCAACCACGTGTCCCTGTTCGATCGTAAAGCCGATCTCTTTTAAGACATTGCGGTTCCGGTACATGAATTTCAGTTCGTTTACCGATAACATCATCGTTTATTCCCCCTGAACAACAGGAAGATGAATACAGGCGCTCCCATGAAAGCCGTAAGTACGGCAACCGGGAGGATATACGGTGCAACGATTATACGGGCTACCGTGTCTGACGCAAGCAGGAGAATAGCGCCGGCTACTGCCGAACCGGGAATCAGGTACCGCTGGTCGTCCCCGATGATCCTGCGGACCATGTGCGGGCACACGAGCCCGACAAACCCGATGACTCATACACGGTTTTTTCATACGAATCAATAATAAATTAAAATCAAGTGCTATTAAATCATGATGATCTGTATTTCGTAATACGATTTTCTATAAACATGATATGGATTTGTGTAATATCGTCAGGTCCTTAATACATTGATGCAGTAATGCCGGGAAAAAAGATCTCCCCCGCACCGGAATCGATCAGGAAAAAACTCTGTTTCCGAAGATTCAGCCTCTTGGGAAGTGCTGTTCCGATATCTTCAATCCGACTGCTGAATATTGAAATGAAAACCGGTTTTGCCAGGATTTTGCCTCATTCGTTGCCCTTTCTTTTTTTCAGCGTTTCTCTCTCTCTGGTGAATCACAAACCCACCGGTATTTATAGAATAAAATGACAGTCAGCGTATGAAAAAATCCTTTGGCGCACATCCGATTGCCTATCCCCTGCCGGTTTTTGTCATCGCTACCTATGATGCGAATGGAAAAGCGGATATAATGGTAGCCGCATGGGGCGGCATCTGCGCATCGGAACCTCCTTGTATATCGGTTACCATAAATCCGAATCACCTGACATTTAAAAACATCCAGGAAACACATGCCTTTACGGTCAGTATTCCTGACAAGAAGTACCTGGAAGAGACTGATTATTGTGGCATGGTATCCGGAAGGGATCGAGACAAATTTCTTGATACAGGGCTGACACCCGTAAGGGCAGAGCATGTACCTGCTCCCTATATTGGGGAATTTCCGGTTATCCTTGAATGCCGGCTTTTCGCACTGCACGAGATCGGTACAGCAAGGCAGATTATTGGCGAGATTGTTGATGTAAAAATCGATGAAACTGTCCTTGGAAATGACGGGAAACCGGACCTCCGGAAAATCGGGACGTTCGCATTCGATGTGATGAAGATGGAGTACTATACGCTGGGAATCCCCATTGGCAAGGCATGGGATGCCGGAAAAAAGTTCAAACAGTAAGCGCGGAAGGATCACTTCCTTTTTTAACAGTCAGGGTCTGCCTTCTGGTACTGTACCATTTATTGAGAAATGTTACTTTGATGCAATCATGTTAAACCCCCCTTATACTAAGGGGGTATGATACAAGATTAGGATGATGCACCATACGAGATAGCAATCGGCTGGTTTTATCCGGATCGTAACATATGTGAAACGTTATTGGATAATTATATCGACAGAATCAAAAAAGTCGGTTTAAATAGTTTGAAAATTTGTACAATACGTATGAAGAAAACCTCCAGTCTATTGTTTTTCTGCGTACTCTTCCTTGTAGCCTGTGTCATGTTCTCCGGTTGCACAAGCCAGAGTGCCAGTTCGTCCTCAGCACAGCCACAGGCAACTTCAGGGACATCCCCTTCTGCTGCCGGAACAACCCTGACGGTAACCGATCTCACGAACCGGACGGTTACGGTCCCGGCTTCTCCGCAGCGGATAATCGGTGTTGGGGCGGGAGATGTACGGATGCTTGTTTACCTCGAGTCTTCAGATAAAATTGTGGGTGTCGATAAAATGGAAAAGGGCCCGACAAATACCACAGCACTGGGAATGGGCTTCCCCTCTGGTACAGATCGTCCCTATAGCATCGCTCATCCGGAACTTGGCGAAAAACCCTATATTGGTACAAACAGCGTTGATGATCCTGAACTCATCATTGCACAAAAACCAAATGTTATTTTTGCAACCTGGCGGACCGGGCAACAGGCTAACGCACTTCAGGAAAAGACAAATATTCCGGTTGTTGCCCTGGTATCCGGGGATCTTGGGAAGAATAAACCTCAGTTCTACCAGTCCCTCCGCACCATGGGCAAGATTCTTGGAAAAGATGAACGTGCCGAATCAGTAATCTCGTACATAGACAACACCATGAGCGATCTGAACCGCCGTACCAAAGACCTCCCAAAGAACCAGTCCAAGAAGGTATACATTGGCGGTGTCTCGTTCAATGGCGCCCATGGTCTCCTCTCCACCGAACCCACCTATCCCTCGCTCAAGATGGTAAACGGGAACAATGTGGCATCTGCTGCCGGAACCGGCGGGCAGGTAATGATCGATAAAGAGCAGCTACTGGCCTGGGACCCGGATGTAATCTTCATCGATGAGTCGAGCTACGCGCTGGTTGCAAACGACTTAAAAGACCCGGTGTATAAATCCCTCAAAGCAGTGAAGAACAACCAGATCTATGGTTTGATGCCTTACAACTGGTACGCCAACAACTACGATACCGTACTTGCAAATGCGTATTACATGGGTAAGATTCTCTATTCCGACCAGTTTTCCGATATCAATCCCGAACAGAAAGCAGATGAGATCTACACGATGCTTGACGGCAAGCCGGTTTATACCGAAATGAAACAGATCTTCGGGGGATACAAACCCCTGCAGATTGCCACATCATAAGGAGCGGACAGGATGCAGGACAGACCCCTCGTATTACCTGATGGCTTTGCAGTTCCGGATAGTGGCACCGGAAGCCCTGCGGCCATTCTTGATGAAACCCTATCCGGGCTCCGCAGGTTCCAGGTGCTGGCCACTGCATGCAGTCTGGGCATCTTCTCCCAGTGCGCCGAACCAATGACGGCTGATGAGGTCAGTAAAAATCTCGGGTTGCGCCCCCATCTCACGGAGTTATTCTTAGAATCCCTGATCGCCCAGCAGCTCCTCGAGAAGAAAGACAAGAAGTACCGGAACAACTATTTCTCCGACCGGTACCTGAACCCGTCTTCCCCCTATTGCCAACAGGATCTGATCACCCTGCAGTTGCATCTTTCCGGACTCTGGAATGATCTTGGGAAAATCCTGAGCAATGGCCCCCGGATGTATGACCCGGAGATGTGGTTCTCCGAGCTGATCATTCCGGCAATGGCCGCAAATTCCCGGTGCGGGATTCTCCAGAAGACCGTGAAGGCTGTGTGTGCCCTGCCCGAGTTCAGGAATGCCCGGACACTGCTTGACCTAGGCGGGGGTCACGGCCTTTACACCCTTGCGTTCTGCCAGGAAAATCCCGAACTGAATGGCGTTGTATTCGACCTTCCCGGTGTGTTGCCCGCAACCCGCAGGTATATCGATCATTACCGGGCCGACCGGGTCAGCTGCACCCCTGGCAACTTCTTTACCGACCCGCTTGGATCAGGGTATGATATCATCTTCTCGTCATCAAACCCCGGTGGCAAGGCTCCGGCACTCATCCCGAAGATCTGCGATGCGCTCAAACCCGGGGGTCTCTTTATCAACAAGCAGGGGAACGAAAAAGTCCTTGACATCCCTCTCATGAATCTCGAATGGAATCTCTGGGCCATAAAGGGTGTGCAGAAAGAACAGCGGCAATACTCCTTCAGTCACAGCGTCCCCTTTGAAGAATATAACCGTCTTCTCGGTGAGCAGGGATTTGTTGTCCGTAACGTAATGACGTTGGACGAACAATCTGTCATGACCATAGCGCAGAAAGGATATTCGTGATGCATTCCCTCAGGTCCCGGTGAAGCATGCATCTCGATATCCCTCCCGGGGCAGGTGTGGAAGAATACAACCGGTATACCCACAGGAAAATTCTCTTCCTCCTGCTTCTCTCCGGGATAACCGTGTTCCTCTTTTTCTTGGGAATTATCATCGGGAGTATGGCGCTGACAGTACCGGAGGTTTTCTCTTCCCTGCTGCATCCTGCCGAGGATAATGCCTCACTCATCCTCTGGAGTGTCCGCATTCCCCGTGTGCTTGCAGCACTCATTGCCGGCGCAGGACTTGCAGCAGCCGGGGTTGTGATGCAGTCCGTGCTCCGGAATCCCCTCAGCTCCCCTTACACCCTGGGAATCTCCCATGCTGCGGGTTTTGGAGCAGCATTTGCGATAACAATCCTCGGTGCAGGGATGCTATCCCACAACGTATCCGATGCGGTGACAATCCGGAATCCGTATATCATCACCATCTGTGCTTTCTTCGGGTCAATGATCGCGACAGGGGTTCTCCTCCTGGTTTCCCGGTACCGGAGTTCCCGGCCGGAGGTGATCATTCTTCTCGGTGTTGCCCTTGCTGCGCTCTTCACGGCCGGGACAACCTTCCTGCAGTTCTTCTCATCAGCCGACCAGATAGCAGCCATCGTCTTCTGGACTTTCGGTGATGTGGGCAGGGCAACTTGGAGTGATCTTGCCCTTATCATAGTAGTGGTTATCCCTTCTGTCGGGTACTTCATCTGGTCGCGCTGGGATTATAACGCGGTTGATGCCGGCGATGACACTGCCCGCAGTCTCGGTGTGAATGTTGAGCGTTCACGAACAGTCGGGATGTTCCTTGGCTCGCTCATCACTGCGGTTGTCGTCTCGTTCCTTGGTATCATCGGATTCATAGGTCTCCTAGGCCCCCATATGGTGCGCCGCATTGTCGGGAGTGATCACCGGTATCTTCTTCCCGGGTCCTGCCTCATGGGGGGTATCCTCCTCCTTGCCGCAGATATTGTTGCCCGGGTCATCATTGCCCCGGCTGTCTTGCCGGTCGGGGTGCTGACTGCATTCCTGGGAGCTCCGCTCTTCATCTATCTCATCCTCGGTAGGCAGAGGATGTAACGGGTTAAAAAATGTCTTTGCTGGTTGGATCTTCGGGAAAGGTGAAGTACGTGCCGGTGAGTACGGCAGAGGGTGGTAAATCCTATATGTGCTATTTTTTATTGCCCATTACCTGAACGCTTTAGGATTCCCCCCCCATTCCCGCCTCCTTGCCCGAACCCATAAGGTTATTCTCCTAAAAAAGACATTTCCGGTAAGAATCCTGTCGGCGTTATGAGACAACTGCCGTTAGTGCCACGAACCAGAGGAGAACATACATGACCGCGATCGAAACGCATGACCTGACAAAATACTATGGCGACCTTTGTGCGGTCGATCACCTGTCCCTATCCGTGGACAACGAGATCTTTGCGCTCCTTGGTCCCAATGGTTCGGGCAAGACAACAACCGTGCTCATGCTCACCACGCTGCTGCGACCAACGGAAGGCACCGCAACAGTGTGCGGGTATGATTGTGCAACGCAAGGAGACAAGGTACGGAAAAAACTGAGCTATGTCCCGCAGGACATGGCTGTCGACATCAAGCTGACCGGGCGGGAGAATGTTCTCTTCTTTGCGAAACTGTACGGGGTTGCCGATCCCCGCGGGAAGGCGGACGAGGCGCTCGCGATCATGGAACTTGCCGACCGGGCCGACGACCTGGTCAAGACTTACTCGGGCGGCATGCGGCGTCGGCTCGAACTGGCACAGGCGCTCGTGCATGAACCGGCCGTGCTCTTCCTGGACGAGCCCACGCTCGGGCTCGATGTGGCAGCCCGGAAAAAGATCTGGGAGCATATACGTGAACTCCGCAGTCGGGGCATGACGATCTTCGTCACCACGCATTACATGGATGAGGCCGACCAGTTCTGTGACCGGGTGGCAATCATCAACCGCGGGAGCATCAGGGCCATCGGCAACCCAAAGGACCTCAAGGCCCGGCTGATGAAAGATGTGATAACGGCAAAGATCTCTGGGGAATTTACTCCTTTTGAACTGGGTGGCACCCGCTATGTGGGAAGGAAAGAAGACGAAGTCTCGTTCACCGCCGAGAATGGCCGCGAGGCACTGCCGCTCATAGCAGAGGCTCTGTCCGCCCGGGGCATGAAAGTTCATGCCCTCTCCCTGCACGAACCCACGCTGGACGATGTCTTTCTCAATGTCGTGGGGAACAGCGATGAGCCTCACTCGTTCAATGACCGGCAGTTCAGGGTCATGCTCCGGAGGCGGAAATGAAGGGCATCTGGCATTACATGGAGCGCGACCTGGTGAAGTGGGCCCGGGGGAGGGTGGCCGTCATCACGCTGCTTGTCATGCCGGCTGCGTGGCTCATCTTTGTCGGTCTCGCACTGCCGGTCCGGTTCACCGGCAATTACCTGGACTTCATCACGCCCGGCATCCTCGTCATGACCATGCTGGCCTCGTCCCTGCAGGGCGGTTCGCTCCTGATGTTTGATAAGATCCTGGGATTTCTGAACAAGTTTCTTGCCCTACCTTCCCCCCGGGAGAATATCCTTTTCGGGAAGATCCTGTTCATCACGATCCGGGGGGTCATACAGGCAACGGTAATCCTGCTCATCGCGATCCTGATAGGGGCAACGATCCTCTCTCCCATTCAGTACGGGATGATCTACGTGATCCTGATCCTCTTTGGCATCCTCTTCTCGGGACTTGCCACCACCATTGCGCTTTATGTAGAAGACCATGACTCCTATGCTGCCATAAATACGCTCATCTCGATGCCACTCTTCTTCATGTCCAGTGCACTCATGCCCTACAGTGTCATGCCGTCATGGATGCGATCCATTGCCATGGTCAACCCACTCAGTTTTGCCATCGATGCAATTAGGTCGGTTGGAATGGGTGAGATCCCCCTGATGCACATGGGCCTTCTGTTTGTTGCGGGAAGTGTCATCCTTGTTATCTGCGTGCGGGTTTTCCGGAACATGACGGTTTAGTACGCTTCGCTGATCGTTGTGGATTTGAAAAAACTTTAAACCAAATTCAATTATTTTTGTTTATTTCTTTGGAAATTATGAGGGTGACCCCCTCCTTAACAACCGTTTTTCATCGTTCGCTGCGATGTTTCAACGGTTTGCTGTAAGGACCGGAAGTTAATGCATTCGTTTTTTTAGTTTAAGATAAATTGAGATGGAGAAAAATGGAATTGGAAAATTGTTTATACTCTAAACCGACTAAAACCGCCGCAGGGGCGCCCCTTCGGGGGCGGCGGGGTTTATCGTTTATGAGGGTATAGTGGCTTCAGCCCCCATCTTAAATAAGCGATGAAAAAATGAAACGGTAACGAAAATCTATCAAGATTTTCGGGCCGCAAGTATCGTAGCGACCACTGCAATAATACAAACTCCAATCCCGATCGGTACGCGGGGAGTCGGAGTCGTAAATGGTATCGGGGTTGGTGTGGGTACATCAGTTGTCGGAACCGGTGTGGCTGTTTCCGTTACGGTCAGCATGATTAGTGTCGGTTCGGTGGTCGGAACCGGTGTTGTTGCAACCGTATCAAACCCAACCGATCCACGTCTTACGGTATCAGTACCCTGCTGCACCAGAATATTGTTTTTTGCTGCGGACTGGGGATTTTCTACCTTGACCGAGAATGTCCGCGTCGCGGTATTCGAAGATGTCTGGAACGCGACGATGGCCTGGCCGTTGCTATCAGTGGTGACCAGCCCGTAATACTGCGTATTGGACATTGATGCAGTTGAAGGAGCTACGTCATCGATGATAGTGCGTCCGCCCCCGTTATTATACTTGTACGAACCGATCACGTAGGGGCCTTCGGGTGGATCTTTTTCAATTTTTGCCTGGTAGGCAACGAGAACGGGAGGCTGGTCACCGGGCTCCCCGCTC
>Ga0074198_1000827_pt1 | contig 26500 bp, 29 predicted proteins | sample EPASupsiteSAE323_FD_64527 | JGI IMG/M metagenome (GOLD analysis project Ga0074198, IMG submission 64527) | Bioremediated contaminated groundwater from EPA Superfund site, New Mexico - Sample SAE3-23 | ecosystem: Environmental > Aquatic > Deep subsurface > Groundwater > Contaminated ...
TTCCATTTTAATGTTATCCAAGTTCTTTCCCAGGGCTTTGCTATTCTTTTTTATTATGCTGGAGTTTTAACCTCCCATGCCAAACGCAATTGGTTTGTTGGTATTCGCACCCCTTGGACCATATCCAGTGAATTAGTTTGGAATAAAACCCATCAAATCGGCGGAAAACTTTTCAAACTAACCGGTTTTATTTCTTTATTATCATTATTATTTCCAAATTTGGCTGTAATTTTTATATTAGCACCAATCATTTTTACAACTATTTTTATTTTTGTTTATTCGTATTTAGAATATAGAAAAATAAATTAATTTAAAAAATTAATGTAACTTGCGGTATAATCAAACAGTGATTATTATTAAAACAGCAGATCAAATTGAAGGCATTAGAAAATCGTCTAAACTAGCGGCAGAGACCTTGGAATATCTCTCTCGGTTTGTCAAACCAAGCATCTCCACTGAAAAACTAAACGAACTTGGCTACAAATTCATCATCGACCACAAAGCCATTCCTGCTCCTTTAAATTACAATGGTTTTCCAAAAAGCATTTGTACTTCAATTAATAATGTCGTTTGTCACGGTATTCCTTGTCCAAATGAAATTTTAAAAGAAGGGGACATTGTTAATATCGACGTTACCACTATTTTAAATGGTTATTTCGGTGATGTTTCAGCCACTTTTCCAGTTGGTAAAATCAGTAAAGAAGCCCAAGATTTAATTAATACTACTAAAAAATGTCTCAATGATTCGATAAAATCTCTAAAACCGGGGAAATTATTAAACGATTGCGTTGGAAAAATAATTGAACCAATTGTTAAAAAAAAGAATTTTAGTATTGTTCGTGAACTTGGAGGTCATGGTGTTGGTCTTCATTTTCATGAAGAACCTTTTGTTTTTCATTTCAGCACCAATCAAGAAAAAGTAATTTTAAAGGAAGGTATGATTTTTACCATCGAACCAATGATAAATGCTTCTCCTAATTGTCAAATTACCTTCGATCGTCGTGATGGTTGGACAATTAGAACTCTTGATTGTTCTTTGTCAGCCCAATTTGAGCACACCGTTTTAATTACCAAAAATGGTTACGAAATTCTTACTAAGTTATAATAATTTCTATGATTCTTCTCGACGGCAAAACCACTTCCCAAAAAATAATGGATTCTCTCAAAATTGAGATTTCTAATTTAAATTTTACCCCAACTCTAGACATCATTATTGTTGGCAACGATCCTTCTAGTCAAAAATATGTTGCCATGAAACAAGAAAAAGCTCAAAGCATTGGTATTGGTGGAAAAATTCATCAACTCAGTCAAGATTCAACCACAAAAGACGTTTTGTCTTTAATTCAAAATTTAAATCAAGATTCAAATGTTAATGCTTTTATGGTTCAACTTCCACTTCCACCTCAAATCGACACTCAAACAGTACTTTCATTTATCGATCCCAAAAAAGATGCTGATGGTCTTAGTCCTTTTAATCTCGGGCTTCTTTTTCAAAAAAAATCCCAGGGGATTATTTCAGCTACTGCTCTGGGGATAATCCAATTATTAGAAGAATATCAAATTAATATTAGCGGTAAAAACGCGGTAATAGTCGGTCGTAGCCCAGAAGTCGCTATTCCTCTTTTTGCCGCCCTTATGGCCAAAAATGCTACCGTTACCATTTGTCATACCAAAACTCAGAATTTACAAAAAATTTGTCAACAGGCAGACATTTTAATTTCTTCGATTGGTAAACCAAATTTTTTTGGTAAAGATTTTATTAAACCAAACGCTATCATTATTGATGTTGGTTTTGTTGCCGATCCTATTACTGGCAAAACCACTGGTGATTTTAACTTTGATCAAGTTGCTCCAATTTCTAGCTTCATCACTCCAGTTCCTGGCGGTGTCGGTCCCATGACTATCACTTCACTTTTATATAACACCGTCCAAATCGCTAAACAAAATATTAAATCGTCATAAATTATGATCACTAATGAATTTAATCTGTTAGCTGATAATGTTAAAAAATTTTTAGAAAATGAGTCGTCTGGTCATGATTTTTTTCATGCCAAGCGAGTTTTTAATAATGCTAATTACATCCAAAAAAATGAAGGAGGTGATAGGTTGATTATTGGTTCAGCCGCTTTAGTTCATGATATTTGTAGACCGTTTGAAAAGAAAACAGGAAAATCTCATTTTGGAAAAGAAGCTTTAATAATTATTGAAGATGTTCTTCGCAAATCTAAAATTACTGAAGATAAAATAAAACCAATATTAGAAGTAATTAAACTACATGATATTTATGACTGGACAGAAAAAAATAAAAATAAATCAATTGAATTGCAAATAATCCAGGATGCTGATAATTTAGATGCCATTGGAGCTATTGGAATTGGTAGAACTTTTGCATTTGGTGGTGCAAGCTCAAGACCAATGTACATTCCAGGTGAAAATCTTACTTTTATAAAAGATTTTATTGATAATCCAAATAAAAAAACATCAACCATTGCCCATTTTTACGAAAAGCTATTGAAATTAAAACAAAATATGAATACTAAAACAGGGTTTAGGATCGCTGAGCAAAGAAATCAAGTAATGGAAAATTTTCTTAAACAATTTTTTGATGAATGGAATGGTAATTTTAATTAAATTATTATTGTTATAATCAATTATGCGCATTCAACTTTTCGACCGCGGCACTCCACAAGGCAAGCAATTATTTTCAAATCTAGAAACCGTTTGTCAAAGACTTCAAATTGATTACGATCCAGAATATATCAAAGATATGTCTCGAGTCATTAGTATGGGTCTTCAAGGGAAAACCATTCTTTTAATCGATGGAGAAGTCGCTTTTATGGACAGATATCCTTCGGTCAAAGAACTAGAAAACATCATCTCTGAATATGCTTAAAAAATTTAGAAAATATTTATCTAAAAAAAATTTTTTTTCATTACTACTTGAAGTTGTTGGAGTAGTTTTAATCTGGCGAGGCGTTTGGGGAATTTTAGACATATATCTTTTTCCTAATTGTCCTATCGCCAGTTATCTTTCAAGTATTTTAATCGGTTTTCTTTTTGTTTGGATTGATGATCGTAAACTAGATGAACTTGAATAGCCTCTTTGCGTTCCCATCAATAATTTTTTCCGTTTCTTCAAAATTTAATTCCCAAATCTCCGCCACTTTTTTATAAACATAAATAACATTATTCGGATTATTTTCTTGTCCTCTAAACGGTTCTGGTGTTAGGAAAGGGGAGTCAGTTTCCAAAACGAGCCTGTCTTTTGGTATATTTTTAACCACATCAACCAATCCTTCTTCGTATGTCAAATTTCCATCAATTCCAAAATACCAATTTTCTCCCAATTCTAAAACTTTTTTAATTCTTTTATTTCCACCAGCATAACAGTGAAACACACCAGATATATTTTTATATTCTTTCAAAATTTCGACCACTTCATCCACTGCTTTTCTAGCATGAATAATCAATGGTTTATTAAATTTTTGGGCCAATTCAATTTGGGCTTTAAAAACTTTTTCTTGCTTTTTTCTGTCATAATCGCCCAAAAACTCTAGACCACATTCTCCAATAGCTGTAATTTTTTCATAATTTTCTTCTACTATTTTTTTAAGTTCAGCAGGGGAGGTATCACTTTCTTGCGGGTGAATTCCCACCCCAACCAATAACTTATTAGGATATTTTTTACCTAACAACAGGTTATTTCGAGAGTCGTCAATATTTGAAGCCGCTAAAATAATTCTTTTTATTCTATTATCAACGTCGCACAATGTTTCTATGTGAGCATGAGTATCAATCATCTTATTTTATTCTTGGAAATAAAGATTCTGTTAACGGTTCAACTTCATTTTTAAAACAATTTTCAATCTTTTTGGCCACTTCTGGCATTATAATTTGCAAGTGGTAGGCGGCTGTTTGAATGTTTTTGATACATTCATTCAACACAGCAATTCTTTCTGGATTATCCTTTTCTAATTTCCATGGTGTAGTTTGATTCAGTTTTAAATTTGAACTATTAATCCATTTATCAAAAACCAAATCAAAAGCCTCATTCAATTTTAGATTATCAATTAAATTTTCAAACTCGCTATCAAATTTGTTTTTTTCTTCAATCACTTTTTGACCTTCCGATAATTTTACTACCCTCGATATCAAGTTTCCTAAATTATTAGCCAAATCAGCATTGTATTTCTCTTTAAAACGATCAATTCCCACATCACTATCATTTTCTGATGGAAAAGATCTGGCAATTAAATATTTACTCCCTTCAATTCCAAACAAATCAATTAATTGCTGAGGTGAAATTACATTTCCCAAAGATTTAGACATTTTTTGCCCATCAATCATATAAAAACTGTGAGTATAAGTTTTTTTAGGTAGTTCAATTTTTGCTGACAACAACATCGCTTGCCAAATCACCGTGTGAAACCATAAAATTTCCTTTCCTAATAAATGCAAATTGGCTGGCCAAAAATCTTTTTTACCTTCCACAAATTGAGTGGCACTGTAGTAATTAATTAACGCATCAAACCAAACATAAATAGTTTGTTTCGAATCCCATGGTGTTGGAATTCCCCATTCCACATTTTCCCGAGAAATAGACACATCTCGCACACCGGCTTTAAGTTTTGCCAATATTTCACTTCTTTTTCCATCTGGGAAAATATAATTAGTTTCATCGTTCTCAATTAATTTAATAATTTCCGGCACGTATTTACTCAATCTAAAAAACCAATTTTCTTCACTTTTAAAAATAGTTTTCTCTGGCGGATGCAGAGCACAATGGCCATCCACCAAATCAGTTTCCGTTAAAAATTTTTCACAACCAACACAATATAATCCCTCGTATTTATCTTTATAAACATCACCATTGTCAAAAATTTTTTGAAGAAACTCCCCTACCACTTTCTCATGTCTTGGATCAGTTGTTCTAATAAAAAAATCAAAACTAATATTTAATTTTTCCCAAGACTCCTTAAAGCGGGGAGAAATTTTATCGCAATATTCTTGATTTTTTAACCCTTCTTTTTGAGCCGATTCAGCCACTTTTTGACCATGTTCATCTGTTCCAGTCAGAAAAAAAACTTCCTCTCCTTTAATTCGATGCAATCTAGCCACAATATCCGCCGCCACTGTAGTGCAAGTATGTCCAATATGTGGAATATCGTTAATATAATAAATCGGCGTTGTTATAAAAAATTTTTTCATAATTAATTAAAAAACAAAAAAGAGTATCTTTCGATACCCTTTATTTTGCCACATCATTTGGATAAATCCAAATTCCTGTGGCTTTTACATTTTTTTACTAGTTTTTTTGGTTACTTTTTTGACTACCTTTTTAGCGACACCTTTTTTGGCCACAACTTTCTTAACACCTTCACTTCCAACTTTTTTAGAATAACTTGATTTAAGTCGGTCACTCTTATTTTTATGAAAGATATTTTTTTTAACCGCTTTATCTAAAATAGAGTAAACTCCTTTTAAACCTTCATTTGTTGGCTTGGCCAAAAATTCCTTAATGGTAGCCTTCAAACGGTTTTTAAAAGAAACATTCTCCTTGTGGTTTTTCAAGGACTTCCTTAGTGATTTTTTTGCAGATAAACTGATTGGCATGAACAATATTCTATCTTATCAATTCAGTTTTTACAACCATATATAATCTGATCAATAATCAGATATAATTCAAATCATGACCGTTAGAGAACGAATAAGACTTTTAAGTCAAAAAAAACAAAACTCCATTCTCTCGGCCTCTTTAGTTTTAGCTATAGCTTTTAGTGTTTCTTCTATTTTAGGTCTTTTAAGGAATCGTTTCCTTTATGCCGAATTCTTTTCTTGTTGTGTAGCTGATCTTGACGTTTACAATGCCGCTTTTCGCATTCCAGATTTAATTTTTAAGCTTTTAGTCACCGGAGTTTTATCGGCTTCATTTATTCCTGTTTTTTCAAGTTTTTTACATAAAAACAAAAAAACCGCCGATGAAATTGCCTCAACTGTTATAAATATTCTTTTAATCGCCTTTACTATTATCTCAATAATTGTTTTCATTTTTATTAAGCCCATTTCTGGTTTAATTGCTGCCGGTTTTTCTCCAGATCAAATATCTTTAATGGCTAGCCTCACTCGTATTCTGCTCTTTGCTCAAATATTTTTTCTTCTTAGTAATTTTGCCTCAGCTATTTTACAAGTTAATCAAATTTTTATCGTTCCGGCCATTACCCCCATTGTCTACAATATTTTCATTATCATTAGTATTTTTACCCTAGCACCAATGTTTGGTATTTATGGTGTAACCATTGGTGCTGTTGTTGGCGCTTTTTTCCACCTAGCTATTCAAGTGCCTGTGGTTCGTCGTCAGGGTTTTGTCTATTATCCCATAATTAAAACCAATCTAAGCGGAGTCAGAGAAATTTTTCGGCTTATGGTACCAAGAATTTTTTCCCTAGGATTAGGTGAGATTGAAAGTACTATTACTTTGTTTTTCGCCAGCACCTTAGCTTCAGGATCGATTTCCCTTTTTAATTTAGCCCTTCAATTTATGTACTTACCTAGTCGCATTTTTGGCACCACTGTTGGACAAGCCTCGCTTCCAATTCTTTCTAAAAATATAGCTCGAAACGATTTAAATACCTTCAGAAATACCGTCAGTAAAATTATAAATCAAAGTTTATTTATTGCTCTTCCTGTAAGCGCCCTGATTTTGGTGGAAAGAGTTTCCATTGTTAGAATTTTATATGGGTCTCAAGAGTTCCCTTGGTCAGCCACTATCCTAACTTCTAGAATTTTAGCCTTTTTAATCCCCGGAATTGTTTGTCAAGCTATAATTCAAATTTTAGTTAGATCATTCTATGCTCTTCACAATACTAAAATTCCATTTTTTGTTTCAGCAGTTTCTTTAACAATAAACATCGTTGCTAGTTTTTATTTTGTTAATTTTACTCATTTTGGTGTTATCGGTTTAGCTGTTAGTGCGTCTATTGGTAATCTAGTTCAGCTTTTTGGATTATTAATCATGTTTATTAAAATTGTCGATGGTTTCAATTGGGCTAATACATTCAGCAAATTTTATAAAATGTTAATCTCTTCGATTCTAATGGGATTAGTTAGTTGGTTGTCAATAAAATTCTTAGATCTTTTTATTCTCGATACAACTCATTTTATCCCTGTATTAACTTTGATGGTAATTTCCTCAATTATGGGGTTATTCACATATGTTTTTGCGGTAAATTTTTTAAAAATAGACGAGATTAATGACTACAAGAAATATTATTTCAAATTTAAGGATTTTATTTTCCACAAATAGTCATATATACTGAATGTATGGCTATTAAGAAAGAACCGTCCCTTCTCCCTGAATCTGAAAACCCCAGATCTTTTGAAGCGCGTTTTCTAAAATGGCTCACTACTACCGGTAGAATCACTATTGTTTTAACAGAACTTATTGTTATTTCAGTTTTTATTTCCCGTTTTTGGCTCGATCGCAAAAATTCAGATTTATCCGAAATCGTTCGTCAAAAACAGGCAATTCTAGAAAGTGCGACCCCGTTTGAAACTGAATTTATCAAACTACAAAAAAGATTATCTTATATTAAAGATCTTTATTCCAATCAACCAGAATATAGTAAACAAATTAATTCTCTGATTTCAAGTACACCAACCGACCTTTTCTACAACCAAATTTCTGCTTCTATGGACGAAAAAACTAAAAACACTGTTATTAATGCGTCTTTGATTGCTTACAAGGAAGAAAGTATTGTCTCCTTCATAACTAATCTCACTTTAAATCCCGAGATCAAACAAGTAGATATCACTAAAATTGAAAAGAAAGAAAAAGAAAATCAATATTCAATCTCTATCGTTTTATATTTTAATACGAATAATACTAAAACCTAAATATGATTTATAATAAAAACTGGTTTCAACTGCAACCAATGTATGCCTACATTCGAAAACAGGCCGAAAATGAAAAGTTTTTAAAATATTTGGAAATCGGTGGCACTTTCACACTAATTGCTATCTTTCTATTTTTTGCCATTATGCCAACCATGACTACAATTTCCTCTCTTTTTGGTGAAATAAAATCAAAAGAAGGTTTTATTGAAAAAGCCAACAAAAAAATTACAAATATAATTAAAGCCCAAGAAAGTTATTCACAAATACAAGAAAAATATTACTTAGTTGAAGAAAGTTTCCCTTCGCAGCCACATTTTTATAATGGTGCGTCCAACATCGCCACTCTTTTCAAAAATTCATTATTAGAGATAAATCAGTTAGATTTTAATCTAGGTGACGAAAAAAGTACTCAAAAAGAAAATACAGATCAATTCTTCAAATCTTATCAAATAGACATAAATGGCACTGGAACATATTCTTCTGTTATGGATATGCTCAGAAAAATGTCAAACAATCGTCGTCTTTTAAATACTTCAAGTATTCAAATCGGCCAAATAAAAACTGGTAATACTGAAACAGGATCAAACAATATTAAAATTATTATTTCTAATAGTTTATTCTATTTGCCAGATAATTAGATGAAAAAAACCAAACTATCTTTCTATTTTGTTTTTATTTCTTTTTTTACTTTTCTAACCATTCTATTTTCAATAGTTCAAAAGAGCTATTTTAGTTTTATTACACCTCAAAAAATAATAGAAAAAGAATCTCTTTTAAGCGATTTTGACCCAAATTTAGATCTTACTGTCATTTCTACAATTGAATATAAAAACAAAAATATTGAAGAACCATTTGATTTTTCAATTATTAAATCAAAACAGGCCTTAAGTAAAATAACACCAACATTAGCAACTCCACTCATTGAAAATCCTAATGAAGCTACAATTGAGGCTACAACACCAATTAAGGAGGCTTCAACATCAACTTCTATACAATAATGTTAAAAGAAAAAAAAATTCCAACAGTTCTAGGTTTAATAATTTTAGTCAGCGGAGTTTTTGTTGGGGTTTTTTTAACTAATCAAAAAACCAGTTTTACTTCTAAGGCTAGTGGTAGTTGTAAACCTAAGAATTCTCAAATAACTAATATTGCCAATAATGCCGCTTCTATTTCTTTCGTAACGGAATCCATGTGTTTATCGTCATTATCTATTAATAATCAAACAGTCGAGAATGAAGCCATAATTAGTACTGACAAAAAAAGTAAAATTCACTATTTTGATGTTGGTAATTTAAGTGCTGACACAGAATATAGTTTTTCTCTTATTATTAATGGTGCCACTTATACAGAATCATCCTATAAATTTAAAACAGCCATAAATCCTAGTGGTCCAATTCCCTCTTCAAATTTAGCTTGGGGTCGAGTTTTTACACCAGAATTTAAAGCAGCTAAAAAAGTAATGGTTTTTGTTAACATTCCTGGAGCTTCGCCTTTGTCGGCTTTAGTAACTTCATTAGGGAATTGGAATATTTCTTTAGCTAATAGTTTCAATGAGTCAAAAACAGGCAGATTTACTCCAACACCAAATACTTCGGAAGAAATTATCGTTATTGATCAAGAAAATCAAATAACTCAAATTACTGGTAATACTTCAAATAATGATCCCACCCCAGATATCATTTTAGGTCAAAATCAATTTTCATCAGTCGACATAACTTACGATACAAAAACTGATACTGGTTCATTATCTTCAGTCACTCCTGTCTCTGATTCAAAAGAATTAGATATTTTGAATCCAAAAGAAAATGAACCTATTTCTACTCAAAAACCAGATTTTTTTGGAACAGGGCCAATCAACTCTACTATTAAAATTGAAGTTCATTCATCGACGGTCTACAACGGTGAAGTCACAGTAAATAATGATGGCTCTTGGAACTGGTCTCCTCCATCCAATTTAGAACCAGGGGAGCATACTATTACCGCTACTGTTATTATTAACGGAGTAGAGAAAGTGATTTCAAGAAAATTTACTGTTCTCGCCGCTGATAGCAATCTTGCTTATTCAGCTTCACCATCAGCTTCCACACCAACTATTACTCCCACACCTACCACCACTCCGACACCAACTAAAACTATTACCCCTACCGAAACTACTATTCCAATTAGTTCCACACCAACCTTAATACTAACTCCAACTGAAGCACCAATCACTTCAGTTAGTACCAGTTCTGGTATACCTAAAACAGGTAATACTACACCAACGATCTTGTTGCTTTTAGTAGCTTCTTCATTTATCGTTCTCTCTCTTTTCCTTTAAATTAAAAAGAAAATGATATTATTAGTACATAATGTTTGGAATAAAAAAAATAAATTTTATTTTTGAAGAGATTCGTCCTAATCAATGGACAAAAAATTTAGCTATTTTTTCAGCCATCATTTTAAATGGACAGCTTTTTAATTATCAACTTTTTATTCCCAATTTCTTTGCTTTTATAGCTTTCTGTTTTTTATCATCCTCTTCTTACGTTATTAATGATCTTATTGATGCTAAAAAAGACAGACTTCATCCAATTAAAAAAAATCGCCCCATTGCCCATGGTGATATTTCAGAATCAGCCGGTATTTTTATTGCCTTCTCCCTTCTTTTTTTCGGATTAGGAATAACTATTTTTATTAGTTATAGTTTTTTTATTTTTTCACTTATTTTTATTTTACTGCAATACTCTTATTCCTTGTTTCTAAAAAAGAAAGCCATAATTGATATTATGGGAATAGCTTTATTTTTTATAATTCGTGCCTTTGCTGGTGAAATAGTTACAGGTTATCATCTTCCAATTTGGATTATGTTAACCGTTATTTTTTTATCCCTTTTTATTGCCAGTGGAAAACGTCGTAGTGAATTGGTTAATAGTGGTATACAAACTCGTTCAGCCCTTGCTGGTTACGGAAAAACTCTTCTAAATTTTTACACTACCATGTTTGGTGTTTGTACCTTAGTTTGTTATGCCCTGTTTACTTTTTTTGAAGAATCAGTAAGCTTTGCTGGGTCAGGTTTTTTACACCAATTTCTTTTAGAATATTTCCCCAATGCTTTAAATCGAAAGTGGTACATGATAACCCTACTACCTGTAATTTTTGGAATCATGCGCTATGGTCAAATAATATTTGAAATGCAAGAAGGCGAAAGGCCGGAAAGGGTAATTGCCACAGATATACCCATTTTACTTTCAGTTCTAATTTGGGGGCTGATGATAATTGGTATTATCTATGCAATCTAGTAAAATCGGAAAAATTCTAATCCCGTTTCTTTTAATTATCCTTACTTTTTTTACTCGTTTTTATCCACTAGATTGGGGGCACGGCTATTTTTTTAATCCAGATGAAAATAATATGGCCATTGCTGCTTCAAAAATGACCTTATCGGATCTTAATCCATATTTTTTTGCTTATGGACAATTTCCTCTTTTTTTAACTTTTTTCACCACACCCAACCATAGTTTCCCCACCATAGTTTTAACTTTGCGTTTTTGGTCAGCTATTTTTTCTTCTTTATCGATTTTATTTTTTTATTTGATTGCCAAAAATATTTTTAATTCTAAAAAAATAAGTTATATTTTTGCGTTCCTTTTAATTTTCACTCCTGGATTAATCCAATCGGCCCATTTCGGAACCACAGAATCCTTACTCATTTTCGTTTTTTCCGCTAATATTTTTCTGTCAGTAAAATATTATCAAACGAAAAAAAAATTCTTTTTTTTATTTTCTATTTTAATCAGTGCTATTGGTCTTGCTTCTAAAATAACCGCTGTTTTTTTTATTTTACCGTTTTACCTTTGCTTTCTATTAATTTTTTTAAAAAACAAAAAAATTCCAAATCTTATTTTTTCCACTTTAATTTTTGCCATTTTAACTTTATTTTTTTCACTTCTTTTTTCTCCTTTTAATATCATCAAGTTTTCTGATTTTAAATCAGCAATGGATTATGAAACATCTGTGGCTATTGGTACAAGTAAAGTTTTTTATACCCATCAATTTGAAAATTCTCAACCATATGTTTTTCAATTTAAAAATATTTTTCCATATACTAATGGAATTTCTATTTTTATTTTTGCTTTTATTGGTTTTTTGATTTTTCTAAAAAGCAAAATAAAAAAAGAATTATTTTTAATACTAATTCCATCAACAATTTATTTTATTTATGCTGGTCAACTTTTTGTTAAATGGTCTCGTTTTATGTCCCCTATTTTCTTTATCGCTCCATTCTTTTGTCTTTTTATTTTTCAAAAATTAAAAAATAAAATTTTAATTTTAATATTACTAGTATCAATGATTAGCCCAGGAATTTATTTTTTCTCAAAATATTTATCAACCGACACTCGAATTATTGCCTCAAATTGGATGAAATCAAACATACCTCAAAATTCTTCCGTTTTATCTGAAGGTGGAAACGTGGTCGATATCCCTTTGTCTTCTTTTGACTTTAAAATTAATAACTTTAATTTTTATGATCAGGATAATATTAAAAATTTATCAACAGAAATAAACAAAAGCGATTATATAATTGTTCCTTCTCGTCGAGTTTTTAAAAATAATTTTCCAAAAACTCAAAATTATTATCAAGATTTGTTTTCTGGAAAACTTGGTTTTGTCGAAATTAAAAAAATTAGCAATCAAAAAGACTTGTTCTTAAATTCGGAAAATGCAGAAGAAACTTGGTCTGTTTTTGATTCTCCTACAATCAGGATTTATAAAAGAAATACCAATGAAATATAAAAATAAAATTCTTATTTTAATTATTTTTATAGCTGCCTTTTTGCTAAGAATTTATGGACTTAATTGGGATCAGGGCAACCATCTTCATCCGGATGAAAGGTTTTTAACTATGGTATCCACCGACATCAAACTTCCGCAAAATATTTTTGAATATTTCAGCCCCAAAGCTTCACCCTTAAACCCAGCCAACAAAAATTATGATTTTTATGCTTATGGAATCTTTCCTTTATTAATAACTAGGACTATCGCTGAACTTTTAAATTTTACTGCCTATGATCAAATATTTTTAGTCGGCAGGGTACTTGCAGCTTTTTTTGACAGTTTAACTGTTTTATTAGTATTTTTAATTTCATTTAAAATTTTTAAAAAATATAAAATCGCCCTTATAGGGGCTTTTCTTTATTCAATTTGCATTTTTCCTATTCAACAATCACATTTTTTTACCGTCGATTCTTTTACCGTCTTTTTTTTCACTCTTACTATATTATTAGCAGTTTCAAAAAGACCTTTATTATCTGGTCTAATATTTGGACTTACTCTAGCCAACAAAACTTCGGTCGGAATAACTCTCCCTTTATTTCTACTTTTTATATTAACCCAAAACAAATTTCCTTCAACCAATAATCGTCAAACTTTTAAAAAATATTTAATTGATGGTTTTTTTAATTGTTGTTTATTTTCTGTTTTTACCCTTATTGCTTTTAGAATTTTCCAACCATACGCTTTTGATGGTTTTATGAAATTCTCACTCAATTTTGTTTCAAATATAAAAGAAGCCCATCAAATGATAACAGGAGAAATAAATTATCCGCCAAATATTCAATGGGAAAATACTATTCCTATTATTCATCCCTTATCAAATTTATTATTTTTTGGTCTCGGCCCGATAACTTTTATTTTATTATTTTTTGGTATCACCCAAATTTTAAAAAATCGTCAATTAATCAAACAACCTCAAATAATAGTACTTTTATTAATCAGCTTAACAATTTTTCTTTACCATTCACTCTTATTGGCCAAATATATGCGCTATTTTTATCCAATCTATCCTATTTTAACCATATTTTCTGGCTATGGCCTTTCATTTCTAAACAAAAAATTATTTTTTCTAATTTTATCAATAAATATAATTATTACTGCTGCATTTCTAAATATTTATGCAAAACCCCACAGCCGATATCAATCGTCTGAATGGATTTGTCAAAATATTTCTACCAAATCTACTATTTCTAGTGAAATTTGGGATGATTCATTACCTATTTTTTCTCCATCTTGTATCAATAAATCATATTTCCACCAGGAACTATCCTTGTTTGATACCGAATCACCTCAAAAATGGGAAAAAATAAATGAACAGTTAACCTCAACTAATTATTTAATTCTCAGTTCAAATCGATTATGGGGATCTATCCCTAAAATTACAGAGCGTTATCCAGATACTTCTAATTTTTATAAAAATCTTTTCGAAGGAAATACTGATTTTAAATTAATTAAAAGAATTTATTCTTATCCTGGTTTTTATTTACCATTTATTAATAAATGTATTTTAATCGGCCCATCCGTTTATCCCCAAAAATCTAATGCTTTCTTTGAAGTTGATCAAAATTGTGACTATCCAGGAATTTATTTTCGCGACGATGCAGCCGAAGAGTCTTTTACTGTTTATGACCATCCGCAAGTAAATATTTTTGGTAAAGTAAACTAGATGAAAAAAATACTCTTTTGGCAACCAAAAACAGACTTTCTCGCCTTTTTTGAACATGGTTTTTGGAGAGAAGTCATTTTAATTGTTTTAAATTATTCTATTTGGGTTTTCTTCTTTTTTGTTTCATTCAAACTAATTTGTTTTGATATTAATTTTTTTGGACGTCTTTTTGTGACTACTCTTTTTGCTGAAATTATTGAAAGATTTCTCAAAAGAAAACGTATTTGGTTAAGACCAATGTTTGGTCGTCATAAAATTGCTCCAAAAGGATTGGTTAATAATTGGTATTACAGCGGTTCTTTCCCTTCTGGTCACACCATGAAAGCAACCTTTTTTCTGCTCTTTATAATTTCTACCAACGTCATATCATTACCACTTTTTTTGTCCATTGTTATTCCCTTATTAATTTTTAGAATTATAGTTGGATTTCATTACCCAATCGATATTTTGGGTGGAATTTTTATGGGTATTATTCTTTGGTTTTTTACCAAAGATTTAATTTTCCCCGTCAATTTCAATAATTTCATTAGTATCATCTTTAATTTTGTTTTTTTTATTAAATAACTATGTTCTCGGATCTTACTTTTATTATTTCTTGGTGGTTTTTGATTTTTATTTTAGGTCTAATTTTTTTACCTTTAACTTTCACTATTTTTAAAAAATTTTGGGATAAAGGTTATATTTTTTCCAAAACCATTTCTATTATTACTTTAACTTATTTAATTTTTATTGGCGGTGTTTTAAAAATTCTAACCTTCACAAATTTAAATTTATTTTTAATAATCACTTTAATTCTATTTTCTATTTTTTTATTTCTTAAAAGAAAAAACAATTTTTCTATTTTTTTAAAAACGATTAAAGAAAATTACAAAATTTTTATTTTTCAAGAAATTATTTTTCTTTTAATTTTAGTTCTCTGGTCTTTTATTCGTGGTTTTATGCCCGATATTGAAGGTTTAGAGAAATATATGGATTGGGGTTTTATCAATTCTGCTTTAAGATCAAAATTTTTACCACCACAAGACATGTGGTTTTCTGGTGAAATTATAAATTATTATTATTTTGGACATCTAATCTTTGCCGTTTTAACTAAATTAAGTACTATTAATTCGGCCATTACTTACAATTTATCCATTGCCACAGTTTGTTCACTTGCCTTTTCTTCTACTTTCTCAATTGCTTCTAATTTAGTTTTTCTTTTATCAAAAAAAATCAATTTCAAAAAAATTATTACCGCTGGTTTAATTTCCGCACTGCTCTTAACTTTTGGTGGTAATCTTCACTCTGTTTATAAAATTGCCCAAACAGATATTACCGATAATAGTAAGTTGGTTTTAACCAAAGAAGCCATTACTAAGGCTATTGATGATTATTGGTATCCCGATGCCACTCGTTTTATTGGTTATGACCCTGATGTTAAAGATAAAACTATTCATGAATTTCCAATTTATAGTTTTGTAGTTGCCGATCTTCACGGTCACATGAACGACATTCCTATTGTTTTATTTTTTATGGCTTTTTTATTAGCTTCGAGTTTTTATTCATCATTATTAATCGATAAACTTTTAATTTTTATTTCCGGGTTTACTCTATCAATTGCTTATATGACCAATGCTTGGGATTTTGCCATTTATGGTCTTCTTTTTGCTTTTTTCACCTTCTTTTTAAATTTAAAAAACAATCCACAATCAGCCATTAAAAAAACCTTTATTAATGGCATCTTAACTATTGCTTGTTGGTTTATTTTTTCTCTACCTTTTTCCCTAAATTTTGTTCCCATGGGAGAAGGTATTAAAATTTCCGATGCCCACAGTCCCTTTTATCAATTATTTATTCTTTATGGTGGTTTCTGGCTTATTATCTTACCCTTATTACTTTTATTTTTAATCAAAAAAATTAAAAAGAAAAAACTCGATCTAAAAACATCAGATTTTTTTGTTTTAGCCGCCATTATTACCGCTACACTTTTAATAATTATTCCAGAATTAATTTATTTAAAAGATATTTACATTTATGAACATCGCCGTGCCAACACCATGTTTAAATTGGTTTATCAGGCTTTTATTATGTATGCCCTAGTTTCTGGTTATGTCTTATATAACGTTAGACTTTTATTAAAACCAAAATGGTTAAATTTTTTATATGGTTTACTTTTTACCATTATTTTTTCAATTCATTTAATATATCCCTATTTTGCCATTAAATCATTTTATGGTGATCTTCAAAATTACAAAGGATTATGGGGATTAAATTATTTAAAGAATGATTTTTCTGACAATTTTATCGCTATTAATTGGATCAACAAAAATATTTCTGGGCAACCAGTTATGCTTGAAGCTGTTGGAGACAGTTACACTACTTTCAACCAAGTCTCTGTCGCCACTGGGTTGCCGACTGTTGAAGGTTGGATTGTTCATGAATGGCTTTGGCGTGGTGGTTACGACAAGCCTAAATTACGCCAAGACGATGTTGAGAATATTTATGAAAACGAAGATCTTGGAAGATTAAAACAGTTGATTCAAAAATACAATATTAAATATATTTTTATCGGCGATAAAGAACGCGAAAAATATCCCAGTCTAAATGAAAACAATTTTCAAAAAATTGGTGGGCAAATTATTTTTCAGTCTAGTAAAACCAAAATTTACCAACTATAGTTAATCTTGTCCATGGAAGATATTTTAAAAGGTTTAAATCAAAATCAAAAAGAAGCAGTTACTCATGTTGGTTCACCTCTACTTTTATTGGCTGGAGCGGGTTCTGGTAAAACTAGAGTTCTAACTCACAGAGTAGCCTTTTTTATCCAAAAAAAAATTGCCAAGCCGTCAGAAATTTTACTTCTCACTTTTACCAACAAGGCCGCTGAAGAAATGAGAAATAGAACCAATAAACTTTTATCTACGATCAAAAATCTACAATCCAACTCCTTCTTTGCTGGGACTTTTCATTCTTTTTGTTGTCGAGTTTTACGTGCTGATGGTAATAATATTGGCATTCCTTCAAAATTTGTCATTTATGACTCTAATGACCAAGAAAATTTAATTAAAAATATTATTAACGAACTAGGTTTAACTACTAAAGAATTCAAACCATCTAGTGTTTTGTATTATATCGAAAGCTCAAAAAACTCTTTTCAAACCCCAAAAGATATGATTGCTCAAAGTCATGGGTTTTGGCAAGATTATGCCGCCAAAATTTATTCTCTTTACCAAAAAAAATTATTCGAATTTCATGCTCTTGATTTCAATGATCTACTGTTCAAAACAGTCGAGCTATTTTTAGAACATCCAAATATTTTGGCTAAATATCAAGATATTTATAAATTCATCATGGTTGATGAATATCAAGATACCAATCAAATCCAATACCTTTTAACTAAACTTTTAGCCAAAAAATATAATCAAATCACTGTTGTTGGTGATGCTTCTCAGGCAATCTATGGTTGGCGTGGTGCTGACTATCGAAATCTAGTAAGTTTTACTACTGATTTTAAAAATACTAAGATTATCAATCTTGAGGAAAATTATCGTTCTACCCAAATTATTCTTGATGCTGCCAATTCGATTATTTCTAAAAACAATACTCATCCAATCTTAAAATTATTTACTCAAAAAAAATCAGAAGATAAAATTAAAGTTTTTGAAGCCGAATCCGAAGTTGTCGAGGCCGACTTTGTTGCTTCTAAAATTAAATTTATCAATGACAATTTAAGAATACCCTTACGAAACATTACTGTTCTTTATCGAATGAATGCCCAATCGCGTGTTCTAGAAGAAGCCTTTTTGCGTCATAGCATTCCTTATGTTTTACTAGGCGGTATCCGTTTTTATGAACGTGCCGAAATTAAAGATATTTTATCCATGCTTCGATTTGCCAGTAATTCAGCCGACCACATTTCTGAAGAAAGAATTGAAAAAGCTTTAGGTAAACGCAGAAAAGCGACTTTAATTGATCACATTAAAAATATAGATTTAGAAAATCTCACTTCACTTCAAATTCTAGAATCACTTGTTGTAAATTCTGGTTATCTTGATAAATTTGACACTAAAGATGAAGAAGATCAAAAAAGAATCGAAAACATCAAAGAGTTAAAGTCGGTCGCCGCTTCCTACCCTCAACTTAGTGCTTTTTTAGAAAATATCACTTTAGTCCAACAGGAATATTCCCTTCAAGAAAAAAACAAGAAAAAAGAAAATCGTGATGGAGTAAGACTAATGACTCTTCATAGTGCCAAGGGTTTAGAATTCGAAGTAGTTTTTCTTGTTGGTTTTGAAGAGGGAATTTTGCCACATTCTCGTTGTTTGATTAATGAATCAGAAATTGAAGAAGAACGCCGTCTTTGTTATGTTGGCGTTACTCGCGCTAAAGATTTTCTTTATATTTCCCATGCTTCAAAACGCCTATTTTTTGGTAAAAGTTCTCTTAACGAACCAAGTCGATTTTTATCCGATATACCTTCTGAATTAGTTGAGTTTGAAGAAAATGAAGAGCTTGTTCGTGACTATCGTCGTCCCAGAAAATCAAAAGACGACGATGATTTTATTTATGACCCCGATATATATTAACTTGGTAAACTAAACTATGTTTACTAAAATTCTTACTATTAAAGACAAAGAAAAATACGACTCTTTAATTATCCATCCGGTTCAAACATGGGAGTGGGGAGATTTTCAGATTTCTCAAGGACATACTGTTTATCGTCTTGGTGTTTTTGATAAGAATGACAAAATAATTTCTGCCTATTCGGTTAGTTTTCATAAAATTCCTAAAACTAAATTTTCCATTGGCACTATTCTTCGAGGCCCAGATATTACCGATGAAATGCTTAATGAAGTCACTAAAATTGCAAAAACCGAAAACGCCATTTTTGTTAAATTTGAACCAGACGTAATTAATAAAAAATTAGGTCATTTTAGAAATCTAAAAAAATCACCCAAAGTTGCTTTTTATCCCCATACTTTTTTAATCGATTTAACTAAATCAGAAAATCAGCTCTTAGAAGAAATGCATCCAAAAACTCGTTATAACATTCGCATTGCCAATCGTCATGGAGTTGAAATTAGAGAAGAAACTAACGACAAAGGATTTGAAATTTATCTTAAAATTTTATTTGAAACTACCAAACGTCAAGGTTTTTATCTTCACACTCAAAAATATCACCGTGATCTTTGGAAACAATTAAAAAATACTGGTATGGTTCACATTATGTTAGCTTCTTACCAAAATGAAGTCCTATCGGCTTTTATGATTTTTAAATTAAAAGATCAATTATTCTATCCCTATGGTGCTTCTCTTCATACTAATCGTCAGGTAATGGCTCAAAATCTTTTAATGTGGGAGGTTATAAAACTTGGTCAAAAACTAAAATGTAAAACGTTTGATATGTGGGGATGTTTGGGTCCTCGTGCCAAAGAGACAGAAAACGGTTTTGGATTTCATCGTTTTAAACAAGGTTACGGCGGACAATTAGTTGAATATGTCGGAACTTACGATCTAATCATTAATCCAACTTTTTACAAAATTTATAATTCTGTCGACAAAATTCGCTGGAAACTTCTCCGCTTTAAAGCTAAAATTTCTAGAAAATAAAAAAGGGCATTTGTTTAAACTTACATCTGTAAATTACAACGTATACCCTTTTTAAACTATTCTTCTTCTGGTGGTGATATTAATTCGTAGATTTTAATCGAGATTAAAGCATTTTTGTCAACAAAAATTTCAATTTTTATTGAATAATCTCGATTGTTTTTGAATTGTAAGTCCAAATCACTATTTTGTTTTACCATTGCGCTATTACCAGCCATTGTATAAGACTCAGGAAAATAAATTATATGTCTTTCAGTAATTTCAAAACCAATATCACTAATTGCTTGAAAAATTGCCGTTGAAGTTCTCCAAAGACCTGATCCTGAGTCAAAATATACTTTTTTATTGCCGCTTGAGTCGACACCTAAAAAATATCCATAAGTAAATCCTCGATTTTTCGTAACCTTACCAATTGTTTTATTAAAAGAAAAAATCTCTCCCGGTTTCAAAACTAATCCATTAATTAATTCAGCCGATCTTGTGGCATTAGTTTTTCCTGTGTCGTTTGGTGTTTTCAATTCATGTGATTCAATTAAAATCTTTAATTTTTCTCCATCCTCTCCTTTCGATAGTGCAATTGCCGGTGAAAATAACAAACTTATCAACAATATAAACAGAAATAAATAGCACCCTCTTTTCATCTACTCCCTTTTCTCCCTCCCAGAAATTAGTTTTAAAAGTACTATTAAAAATTATTATTCAGCTCACAGAATATTATTTTTAATAATGCCGAAATTAATATAACCATATTAATAATTGATAAACAAGACTAAATCGAGAGTAAATTTTAGGATAAAAATTAAAAAAGAGTGATGTAAGAAGAGAAAAGAATTTTTTGTTTTTAAATTCTTTTTTTATTACATCACTCTTTGTATATTGATAATTATATTAATTTCAAAAATAGCCTTTATTTTTGTTATCAATATAATTTTCTTTACTAAAGAAAGGGGAACAATCAATTTAAAAAAGTTTTATGCACAACATGATGGTTCACGATTTACGTGCACTGGTTTCGCTCGCCGCTACTAACAGTCAACTCTGCTATAAACAGAGACTTTTTTAAAAGATCTTTTTTACCCTTTCTTTTAATTAAACCTTACCAGGTTTAACCATTTATACCATAAATGCTTTAAAATACACTATGTCTTCACAAAAGATTTCCATGGCCGAATTAGAATATATTGCTAAGTTGGCTCGTATTAATTTATCAGAATCCGAAAAAACTACTTTTTTACCACAGCTCGAATCTGTTATTGAATATTTTGATATTTTAAACAAAGTCGACACCTCAAATATTGAACCCACCTTTAGGGTCAACGATCAATCTAATGTTTTTCATTCAGACGAAATCAAAGAATCTTTACCAGTAGATTTAGCCCTTAGTACTGCCACTCGCACTAAAGATAATTATTTTGTCGTCACTGCTACCATCAAAAAATAATATGGATTTTTCAACTCTGACTATTAATCAAATTCGACAAGGATTACTCGATAAAAAATTCACTTCTGTTGAAATTGTTAATTTCTTTTTGGATCGAATTAAAAAAATAGATCCTCAGATTAAAGCCTTCATCACTATCACCGATGAATTTGCCCTAAATCAGGCAAATATATTAGATGAAAAAATAAAAAAAGGGGAATCGATCGGAAAATTAGCTGGGTCAATTATGGCCGTTAAAGATATTTATTTAACCAAAGATATTCAAACAACTTCCAGTTCTCAAGTTTTAAATGGTTATATTCCTCAATACTCATCAACTGTTTATCAACGATTAATTGATGAAGATGCTATTCTTATCGGCAAAACCAACACCGACGTTTTTGCTTTCGGTGCTTCAACGGAAAGTTCCGGTTATTTCACCACCAAAAATCCTTGGAATTTAGAAATGGTTCCCGGTGGGTCCTCGGGTGGTTCGGCGGCTGCAGTTGCTACTAATCTTTGTCATTTTGCTCTTGGCACTGACACTGGTGGTTCAATTCGTCAACCTTCATCACTTTGTAGTGTTAGTGGTCTAAAACCCACTTATGGTCGTAATTCTCGTTACGGCATCACTGCCATGGCCTCATCTTTCGATTGTCCTGGAGTTTTTGGCAACAACATCGAAGATATTGCTCTAGTCACCGAAATTACTGCTGGTAAAGATATTCACGATACCACTTCTGTTGACAACAAAGTTCCATCTTATTCTCAAAATTTAAATAAAGTAAATTTAAAAGGTTTAAAAATCGGCCTACCAAAAGAATACTTTACCGGTGCCATTGATCCTGAGGTAAAAGAAAAAGTTTTAGCCGCGGCCAAGGAATTTGAAAAACAAGGTGCCACTCTCGTTGATATTTCTTTGCCCAACACTGATCTTGGTATTGCTGTTTATTATATTTTAATTCCATCAGAAATTTCTGCCAACATGGCTCGTTACGATGGTATTCGTTTTGGTCAAGCTGTTACTGATGCTACCGACATTATTTCTTACTACATGCAAACTCGCGGCAAATTTATGGAACCAGAGGTTAAACGCCGAATTTTAATTGGAACTTATGCCTTATCTTCGGGTTATTATGATGCCTATTACACCAAAGCTGCTAAAGTCAGAACCATTATTAAAAAAGAATTTACCGATGCCCTTAAAAATATTGATGTAATCTTGGCCCCATGTTCTCCAACTCCAGCTTGGAAAATAGGTGAAAAAGTTAATGATCCTCTAAAAATGTATTTAGCTGATGTCTACACAGTTTGTATTAATGTTGCTGGCGTTCCAGGATTAGCTCTTCCTTGTGGTCTAAATTCTCAAAATCTCCCCATCGGTTTCCAGCTTATTGGTAATTTTTTTGAAGAAGAAAAACTTCTTTCTCTTGGCCATCAGTTTCAACAATTTACAGATTTTCACACCAAAAAACCACAATTATGAAGATAACTCCTATTATTGGCTTAGAGGTCCATGTCGAACTAAAAACCAAAACTAAAATGTTTTGCAATTGTAGTGCCACTCATTTTCATATCGACCCCAATACTCACACTTGTCCAGTTTGTCTCGGGTTACCTGGCGCTCTTCCTGTTCCCAATAAAACTGCCTGTGAATGGTGTATTAAATTAGGCCTAGCCTTGGGCTGTTCTGCTAATTTAATTTCATTTTTCGAACGCAAAAATTATTTTTACCCCGATCTTGCTAAAGGTTATCAGCTTACTCAACTCGAAAAACCTTTTGTAATTAATGGAAAAATAAATATTGACGGACACGACATTCGTATTAACCGCGCCCATATGGAAGAAGACACTGGTAAATCAGTTCATATCACCGAAAATGGCCAAGATCTAACTCTTATCGATTTCAATCGTTGTGGAGTTCCATTAGTTGAAATCGTTTCTGAGCCAGATATCATTTCTCCTGAAATGGCCAGAAATTATCTTTTAAAACTTCAGCAAATAATCCGATACTTAGGCATTTCTGATGCTGACATTGAAAAAGGCAGCATGCGTTGTGAACCAACCATTAATTTAAAAATTGAAAAAGATGGTAAAGATTTTTATACACCACTAGTTGAAGTTAAAAATGTCGCCTCTCTTACTGGTGTTCAAAATGCCATTCAATTTGAAATCAATCGTCAGACCCAAGAGTTTGAAAAAACTGGAGAAGAAAAATCTAAAACCAATAAAACCACTCGCGGTTGGGATGCCGACAAAAATCAAACATTTTTACAACGCGAAAAAGAAGGCTCATCTGATTATCGTTATTTCCCTGAGCCCGACATTCCCCATATTGAATTTTCTGATGCCGAAATCGCTAAAATTAAATCCGAAATCCCCGAATTACCCGATCAAAAATTTGTTCGCTATCAAAAAGATCTTGGACTTAATGATTACGACGTCACTCAATTACTTGCTGATGTAAATTTTTCTGCTGCTTTTGAAAAATCTATTGGTCAAAACCCCACTGCCGCTTTTGCTAAATTCAATGCCAATTTATTTTTAGGTGCCATTAAAACATATTTTAACGAATCCAAAGACGATTTAGATATTAATAGAATTAATTTTGATTATTTTAAAAATCTTTTTGATGCAGTTTCTAAATCAGAAATTTCGGCTACTGCAGCTAAATATTTAATTGTTGAAAGTTACCAAAGTCAAATTGATCCTGTTTATATTGCTAAAAATGAGGGATTAATTCAAGTCTCCGACACCAGTGCTATTGAAAATTTTGCCAAGCAGGTGATTGAATCCAATCCAAAAGCCGTCGAAGACTACAAAAAAAATCCAGCCTCCATCGGCTTTTTAATCGGTCAATTAATGAAAGCCTCTGGCGGCTCCGCCAATCCATCCCTCGCCAAAGAAATTTTAGAAAGGTTATTAGGTCCTTGATTTAATACTGATATTTAAACTAATATTAATTAGATATGGATTACCAAAATGTTCAAGACAGCGTTGATAAAGTTTTAAGAGAAAATTATATTTTAGATCCTCCTGTAAATATTCAAGATTTAATTTCTAATTATGGACTTACATTGCAAGAAATAGATTTTGGAACATATAAATCAAGTGTCTCTGGATTTTTAGATTTTGAAAAAAAAGCAATTTACGTTAATAAAGATGATTCCGATGTACGGAAAATATTTACTGCGGCTCATGAATTAGGACATTGGATTTTACATAAGAATGATTTTGATAAAGACCCTAGTAAATATAGTGTTTTCTATCGTAGACCACTAGGCCAATATGAAGATAATAAATATGAAAAAGAAGCTAATTATTTTGCTGCCCATCTATTAGTTCCAAAAGAATTTTTAGATAAATATAAAGATTTAGACATAAAAACTAAAGCAATTATCTTTGGGGTTTCTTCAGAGGTAATTGGTTATAGGACTAAAGATGGTAATTGAAGATGAAATAATTGCCAATCTTAAGGAAATAATAGAAAAAGTTCCAAAGGAACCAGTGTCTTTATCTGATTTTTATTCAAAAACACAAAAAGAAAAAGACAAAGAAGACGCCAAACTAAAAAGGTACAACGATTATTCTGAAATGAGAAAAACCTGGTCTATCGTTCTTGCTTTTTGTTTAAGTATATCGATTTGTTTTCAATTTGCACTTACAATATTAATTGGTTTAAATTTATTTGATTTTGAAAATTATAAAAATTTTTTATATTTAGTCGTTAGTGAAAATTTTGGCCAAATAATAGGTATGTGTATTGTTGTTGTAAAATTTTTGTTCCCCAATAAATTGTTAAACAACAAATTATTACATCAAAAAAAATAAAATATGACAAATTTTCCATTAACCGAAACTGAAATTAAAGATATTGCCGAGAAATTAAAAAAACTCGAGCCGGGGTTTTTGCCTTTAGAACTTTTTTCTCAGTTCAATCGTCTAAAAGTTACAATAACCATTGAAGTTGTTCCTCTTTGTCTAGATTCAAACGGAGAAGTAAATGTTGTTTTATTTAATCGTGGCCCCGATGATCTTTGGTGGCCAAATGATTATCACACTCCCGGCACTTGTCTTATTGATGGTGACATTCCAAAAGAAGATCAATGGGGATTGCCAACCCGCGCTTTTGAAAGACTAAAAGAAACTGAATTAAAAGATATGGAATTGGTCGGCACTCCCAAATTTGTTAACAATCTTAGTCATCAAACCAATCGTGGTCCTGAATCAGTTCATGTTTATATTCAAGAAGTTACCTATGAATCGGCTAAACAATTTTTATTTCCAGTTTCCGTTTTACCTAAAAATATGATGAATCATCAAATCAATATGATTCACAAATGTGCTGACATTTTTAAACAAGCAAAATAAAAAATATCCTGTAATTTTGTTTTTTTGCTGTTATTATGATAAAATCCCAGCGTAATATTCATACGCAATTGTGAGTAAAAGGACATTTACAGTTTGGGTGCCAGAAAGGGGGTTTGTAAAATGGAAAATTTTCTAAAAACATTAGAATTATACCAGCAAGCCATAAGTTTAATTGACGAAAAAATCCTTGTAATCAAAGAAAATAATGAAATCTCTAATTCAGATGAAAAAATAGGAATTCTAGTAGAAACTAAACCACTCGTCGAATTAACTTTTGATGTAATTTATCAAAACTTTCCTAACAGAATAAAAGATCTGACCATTATTCACTCTTCATTAAAGTCAGTAGTCGAACAATTTGAATCAATTTTAAATCTTATTGGTTTTAACCTCTTTATTACCAGCAAGAATACTTTCAAGATAAATGGTTATTATTAAAAATAACTAGCACTTATAACATTTACCCGTTTGGGATTGCAAAATCACAGCGGGTATTTTTTTGTTTTAAAAACCTGTTATTATTAATTAATAAAAATTAATTTTTAAAATGCCAGCCAAAAAATCTGCCCCAAAAAAAAGCGTTAAGAAAGCCGGTGCCAAAAAAGTCGCCGCAAAAAAAGTTTCTAATGAAATTTTTTCCACTAAGGTGAATTTTGGAATACTTGTACTTTTCTGTATTTTTATTGCATTTCTTTTTACCACTCTTTACTAATAAAATTTAGTCAACTAAATTTATTAGTTCATCCAGACTT
>Ga0074198_1000828_pt1 | contig 26497 bp, 42 predicted proteins | sample EPASupsiteSAE323_FD_64527 | JGI IMG/M metagenome (GOLD analysis project Ga0074198, IMG submission 64527) | Bioremediated contaminated groundwater from EPA Superfund site, New Mexico - Sample SAE3-23 | ecosystem: Environmental > Aquatic > Deep subsurface > Groundwater > Contaminated ...
AGCCGCACGAAGTAGTAAAGGAAGGCACGTTGGTTCAATTGGACCATGGTCACCCGCCAGAACCATGTGGACAGTGCCCATGGCTGGTCAGATGGGATACCATCAGCGTACCGAGTACAACAAGAAAATCCTCAAAATAGGAGAAGCCGAACAGGCCGATGAGGTTAACCCTAAAGGTGGATTCGTGAAGTATGGGATTGTTAAAAATAACTACTTACTCCTCAAAGGATCATTACCCGGACCATCCAAAAGATTGGTCATGTTAAGAAAGGCAATGAGACCCCACGGAAAACACGATGATGCTCCACAAATATCATATATCAGCACTGCCTCCAAGCAGGGAGTCTAGTTAGGATCAAAGAGTGATGGGAATGACGAAGATCAAGGTTTACTCATTAGAAGGTAAAGTTACTGGCGAGATGGAGCTTCCAGAAATATTCTGTGAAGAATTCCGACCGGACCTTATAAAAAGGGCGGTTCTCTCTGCTCAAAGTGCCCGTATACAGCCCTGGGGAACAGACCCTATGGCAGGTAAACGAACTACAGCTAAATCATTCGGTGCAGGCCGAGGAGCAGCTATGGTCCCACGTGTGAAGGGTTCAAGACACCCCGCAGGTTCCAAGGGAGCATTCGTGCCCCAGACAACCGGTGGAAGAAAAGCCCACCCACCAAGGACAGCCAGGATCATCCATGAGAAGATCAACAAAAAAGAAAGGAAACTGGCCATACGCTCAGCACTAGCAGCCACCACCAACCAGGAACTGGTTGAAGCCAGGGGTCACCGGATTGACAACGTGCCTCAAATACCATTCGTGGTGGATGATGAACTATGCGGTGTCAAGAAGACCAGCGAAACCAGGGAAATTTTCAAAAACCTGGGAATAATGGATGACGTGGTTCGAGCCAAAAACGGTAGAAAAATCAGGGCTGGTAGAGGAAAAACCAGGGGAAGAAAATACAAAACACCCAAAGGACCCTTACTTGTCGTAGGAGAAGATAAAGGAATTAGTCTGGGAGCCAGAAACCACCCTGGAGTAGATGTAGTTGTGGTGGATAACATCAATGCAGAACTCCTGGCACCAGGAACACACCCCGGCCGACTTACTGTTTACACTAAATCAGCAATTGAAAAACTGGGAGATTTATTCCAGAATTAGGCAGGTGTCATGAATGGATCCTTACGATATAATAATTAAACCACAGTTAACTGAGAAAAGCATGAACGCCATTGATTACAAAAACGAGTTAACCTTTGTGGTCCGAAGAACCGCAAAGAAGCCCCAAATCAAACAGGCTTTCCAACAACTCTTTGATGTTAAAGTGGAACGGGTCAACACTCAGATTAGCTCCCGTGGTGAAAAAATAGCCTACCTTAAACTGGCAGAAGATGAGAGCGCCGAAGACATTGCCGTTAAAATGGGAGTATTCTAGAGGTTAGGGAGGATTAATAATGGGAAAACGATTAATAATTCAGAGGCGGGGAAGAGGAACCCCCACCTACCGAAGTGCATCGCACCGTTTCAAAGGAAAAATACAGTACCGTTCATTTGATGATATAGAAAAAAATGGCAGCCTAAATGGAAAAGTAGTGGACATCTTCCACGATCCAGGTAGAACTGCCCCTGTGGCCAAGGTCAAGTTCGAAAATGGCGAACAAAAATTGATACTGGCCCCAGAAAGCATAGCCATCAACGATGAAATCGCATGCGGAATATCCGCACCAATAAAACCAGGAAACTCACTACCACTGGGAGAAATCCCTGAAGGAACACCAGTGTACAACTTGGAAAGAAACCCCGGAGACGGAGGAAAATTCGTCCGATCTTCAGGTACTTACGCTTCTCTTATCACCCATGACGTGGGTAAAGCCATTGTGGAACTTCCCTCCGGGGAATTAAAGGCTTTCAACCCCCAATGCAGAGCCACCATAGGTGTGGTTGCAGGGGGAGGTAGGAAAGAAAAACCATTCCTCAAAGCAGGAAACCGACACCATGCTGCAAAAGCTAAGGGTAAAAAGAGCGTGGGAGTGCGTGGTGTTGCAATGAACGCAGTAGACCACCCACACGGTGGTGGAAACCGCCAGCACCCAGGACGACCTACCACAGTCTCCAGACACGCCCCACCAGGAAGAAAAGTGGGTTCCATTGCTGCTAGGAGAACCGGAAGAAGGAGATAAGGTAACTTATCCCCTTATTCCATTTGGACTGGTTTAAGGATAAAATTACGAGAATAAAATAAATGATAAAATAAAAGCGTTTTAAGGAGGAGGCTAATTGGCGAGGAAAGAATTCAAGTATCGCGGTTATACCCTGGAAGAGCTGCAGCAGATGCCCCTGGATAACGTCATCCAGTTGTTACCATCAACCCAGCGCAGATCCCTGAAAAGGGGATTCCTACCCAGGCAAAAAAAAGTACTAGAGAAGATACGAAAACTGAAAAAAGAAGGAGACACGGGTGGACGACCTAAAATAATCAGGACCCACTGTAGAGACATGATTGTACTACCAGAAATGGTGGGTATGACCTTTGGAATCTACAATGGTAAAGAATTTGTGAACGTCCAGATACAGCCCGAAATGATCGGATGTTACTTTGGTGAATTTGCAATTACCCGTCAAAGAGTACAGCACGGAGACCCTGGTATGGGTGCTACCCGTTCATCCATGTTCGTGCCCCTGAAATAAGGAGAATCTACCATGGCAAAAATGAAATACGCTTACGAAGGATCTGGAAAAGTAGCCAAAGCAGCTGGAAGATCCCTCAAGATCTCCCCCAAACACTCGGTGGAGATCTGCAGAGAACTCCGGGGCATGTACCTTGACGAAGCCAAGGAATACCTGGAAGATGTTATCCAGATGAAAAGAGCTGTACCATTCAAACGACACAACAAAAAAGTAGGCCACAAAAGAGGACTAAAAGGATGGCCTACTGGCCGTTACCCTAAAAAAGCAGCCACCCAGATCTTAGATGTTCTGGAAAATGCAGAGGCCAATGCTGAATATCAGGGTATGGACACCGAAGACCTTAAAATAATCCACATATCCAGCCATCGGGGTTTCATAATCAGAGGATACATCCCACGAGCATTCGGAAGGGCCACACCATTCAACACCCCCACCACACACATTCAAGTAGTTCTAGGGGAGGCAGAGAGCGCATGATTGAAAAGGACTTTGTAACCGAGGGACTAAAGAGAACCAGAATCGATGAATATCTGGAGAAAGAACTTGACAGAGCAGGATACGGTGGAATGGAAATCCAGGTAACACCCCTAGGTACCATGGTAGTGGTATACGCAGAAAGACCAGGAATGGTAATCGGCCGAGGCGGTAAAACAGTAAGGGCCATAACCCAAAACCTCAAAAACAACTACGAACTGGAAAATCCTCAGGTAGAAGTTAAAGAAGTGGACATCCCTGAACTCAACCCCAAAATCATGGCTCACAAAATATCAGCCATGCTCCAGAGGGGAATGCACTTCCGCCGAGTGGCATACTCAGCTCTCAGAAGAATCATGGGAGCAGGAGCCCAGGGAGTGGAAGTAACCATCTCCGGTAAAATCAGAGGATCCAGGTCAGCTTGCGCAAAATTCACCGATGGATACATCAAAAAATGTGGAGAACCATCCATCAAATATGTGAAGAAAGGATTCGCCACTGCACCACTCAAACCGGGAGTTCTGGGAATATCCGTTCGTATCATGCCACCAGATGTTGTTCTACCTGATAAGGTGGATATCATCCAGCCCAAAGTGGAAGAACCAGTAGCCACTGAAACTGCAGAAGCAGTTGAAGCACCTACTGAAGAAATCACCGAAGGATCTGTGGAAATCTTAGAAGAGATTATCGAAGAAGCCGCAGAAGAAGCTGCTGAAGTACCAGTGGAAGAACCTGTTAAAGATGATCTCAAAACCAAGGCCACTGAAGCTAAAGAAGCTGTTGAGGAAAAAACCGAAGAAGTAGTTGAGAAAGCTACTGAGGTTAAAGAGGCAGTTGAGGAGAAGGTTGAGGAAGTGAAAGAGAAAGCTTCCAAAACCAAAACCAAAACCAAAGCCAAAGCCACCAAGGCTAAGAAGGCAGCTGAGGAAAAAACCGAAGAAGTAGTGGAAAAAGCTACTGAGGTTAAAGACAAAGCTACTGAAGCTAAAGAAGCTGTTGAGGATAAGGTTGAGGAAGTGAAAGAGAAAGCTTCCAAAACCAAAGCTAAAGCTACCAAGGCTAAGAAGGCAGCTGAGGAAAAAACCGAAGAAGTAGTGGAAAAAGCTACTGAGGTTAAAGAGGCAGTTGAGGAGAAGGCTGAGGAAGTGAAAGAGAAAGCTTCCGAAGCTAAGAAAAAAGCCTCAGATAAAGTGGCTGAAGTCACCAAAAAAGCTTCCGAAATCAAGGAAAAAGTGGAGAAATCCTAAAAGGATTTAATCCTTAGAAATCATCATAAATTATAAAAGGATGTATAAATATGGTTATATTAAGGAGTAAAGAGATACGTGAAATGGGAATGGAGGAAATCCAGAAAAAACTGGAAGAACTTCAGGCAGAACATGCCAGTAACATTTCCAAGAGCGCTGCCGCGGGGATTTACGAAAACCCAGGGAAGATCAGGGAACTTAAAAGAACCATTGCACGTGTCAAAACCATAATTAACGAAAAAAATAAGGAGAACTAAAATCGATGAAAGTCTGCGATGTTTGTGGTCTACCAGAGGAACTCTGCGTCTGTGAGGAAATAGCTCGAGAGATACAGAGTGTTAAAGTATTCACGGTGAGAAGAAGATTCGGAAAACTGATGACAATCGTGGAGGGAATAGATGAACACGATATTGACATTAAAGAACTCACCAAGGAACTGAAAAACAAATGTGCCTGCGGGGGAACTGCCAAAAAAGGCCAGATCGAACTGCAAGGAGACCATAAAAGGAGAGTCAAAGAAGTTCTAGCCGGAATGGGCTTTTCTTCAGATGACATCCAAGTTCGTTAGATTAATGGGTTAACTAATTGTATCACATGGGACTTGATTCTTTACAATCATACCATGTTTGTAAGATAAGTTAACCACAGGTTTTAAGTTCAAACTTAAGAGACTTCTTAATCAAATAAGATTCTGACTTTGAAGTCTTCTGGGAGATTAATCCCTCAAGGACACCACTGGACTCAAGAAACCACTGGACTCAAGAAACCACTGGACTCAAGAAACCACCGGACTCAAAAAGTCTACAGATCCAAACGAGTCTACTAAGTCCTGCTGGGATTATTCACATAAAAATAACATTCACCATCTACCCCATGCATACCACGATAGCATGATTACTCCACAAAACATTATGAGACATGAACTGGTGGGGCTGGAAGTGGAAATCACCCACAGTTTGCATGGAGATTTAAATGGAATTAAAGGACTCGTGGTGAACGAAACCAGAAATACTCTCACCATTGAAGATGGTGAAAGTAACGAAAAAATCATACCCAAAGGGAGTGTAACTTTCAAATTCACACTTCCCGATGGAGTTATAATAGAAATCGAAGGGGAGATAATTGTTTCTCGCCCTGAAGATAGGATAAAAAAGAGATTTAGGAAATATTGGTGATAATATGGTTGGTATTGAAGTTACCGAACCCAAAGAAAAATGCAATGATCCTAACTGTCCCTTCCACGGGACCCTGCCAGTGCGGGGCCAAATCCTGGAAGGAATAGTCACCAGTGACAAAGCAGAAAGGACCATAACCGTTGAAAGGAGTTTTTACAAGTTCATACGAAAATATGAACGATACGAAAAGCGAAAATCAAAAATAAACGCCCATAAACCAGACTGTATCCAGGTAAATATTGGAGATGCAGTTAAGATTGCGGAGTGCAGACCCCTTTCCAAGACCAAGCACTTCGTGGTGGTGGAGGTTAAAGGGGATAAAAAATGAAAGCCATCACATCAAACGTCAGTAAATCACTACCCATAGGCGCCCGCCTACAATGTGTTGATAACACTGGAGCCCGTGAAGTGGAAATAATATCCGTCAAAGGATACAAAGGTGTCCGAAGAAGACTGGCTACTGCCGGTGTGGGTGACATGGTTGTTATCACAGTTAAAAAAGGAACCGCTGACATGCGTCGGGAAGTTACCACTGCAGTGGTCGTAAGACAGAAAAAAGAATTCCGCAGGGCCGATGGACTAAGAGTGAAATTCGAGGACAATGCAGCAGTTATTATCAGTCCCGAAGGAGTCCTGAAAGGTTCAGAAATCAGAGGACCAGTAGCCAAGGAAGCTGCGGACAGATGGCCATCAGTGGGAAGTGCTGCCAGCATTATCGTATAGGTGATTAGATGTCCAAACAACCAAGAAAACAGAGAAAATTCCGTTACCAGGCACCATTACACATCCGTCATAAAATGATGAGTGTCAACCTCAGCCCAGAACTAAGGGAAGAGCACGGACGACGCTCACTACCAGTACGGAAAGGAGACACTGTGAAAGTTCTCCGGGGTGACTTCAAAGATCATGAAGGTAAAGTAGAAGGTATTGATCTTAAACGTTACCGGGTTATGATTGAAGGCCTAAACGTGCAGAAACCCGACGGAAATCAAGTTTACCATCCAGTACATCCATCCAACCTCCAGATTATAGAAATGGATCTGGATGATGAAGAAAGAAACGAAATATTAGAGAGGAAGGGATAAAATGGCCAAAATGGGATCAAGAAAACATTTAAAACGGTTTAAAGCACCAGAACACTGGCCCATCCACCCTAAAGAGTTTACTTGGACGGTGAAACCCAGTCCAGGACCACACTCCATAGAGGGATCATTACCACTTCTAGTCATAGTTCGTGACATACTAAAAATAGCTGACAACGCCCGTGAAGCCAGAATCATCATCAACAATGGTGAAATCATGGTAGACGGCCGCACCCGCAAGGACTACAAATTCCCAGTGGGATTCATGGATGTAATCCAGCTACCCAAAAGTGGAAAAGCCTACAGGGTAGTTCCTGATGAACGAGGAACACTGGTGCTACACCCTATAGAAGAGGGAAACACCGAGTTCAAACTATGCCGTATCGAGGACAAAGTCACAGTTAAAGGTGGCAAAACACAGTTAAACCTCCATGACGGTCGAAATTACCTTACTGAAGAAGAATACAAAACTGGTGATGTGGTAATACTCAACGTGCCTGATCAAGAAATTAAAGACACAATCAAATTCGAAGATGGAACTATCGGTCTCATCACAGGTGGTAAGCACATTGGTGAGAAGGGAACAGTTAAAGAAATTAACATCACCCGCAGTTCCATGCCCAACACCGTACTAATCGAAACTAAGGAAAAATCATTCCAGACCCTACAGGATTATGTTTTTGTTCTGGGAAAAGATAAACCCATGATTTCATTACCTGGAGGCCAATAGAATGAACCCTATGCAGCAGGTACGTATAGCCAAAGCCACAGTTAATATTGGTGTGGGGGAAGGCGGTGAAAGACTGGCACGAGCAGAGAAGCTTATCCAGACCATCACTAACCAAAAACCAGTGCGAACTATTTCCAAGGTTACCAACCCTGAATTCGGAATCCGAAAGGGACAACCCATAGCCTGCAAAGTAACCCTACGTGGTGAAAATGCAGATGCGGCTGTGAAACTCATTCTTTCAGGAATTGACAACAAAATCCGTCCCACACAGTTTGACAGGCAGGGGAATCTATCCTTTGGAATACAGGAACACATTGACATTCCTGGAATGCGCTACGACCCGGATATTGGAATATTCGGGATGAACGTTAACATGACCTTCGAAAAACCTGGATACAGGATAAAAAGAAGGAAAGTACAGCGGAAGCACATTCCTCACAAACACCAGGTCACCACCGAAGAGACCATGGAGTACATGAAGGAAAAATTTCAGATTCGAATAGAATCTGATAAAGAGGAATAGGTGATAATTTTGCCAAGACAATACGGAAAGGCATCCAGGAAATGCAGGAGATGCGGAGACCACTCTGCGTTAGTTCGAAGATATGGGCTCATGCTCTGCCGACAATGTTTCCGGGAACTCGCCCCTAAAATTGGATTCAAGAAGTTTAACTAGAGGTGACAAGATGACTCTTATGGATCCTCTGGCCGACGCCCTTACTAATATGCGGAACAACGAGATGCAGGGAAACAATAAATGCACAGTATCTCCCGCATCCAAAATGATTGGGCAGGTCCTGAGGACGATGCAAAAAGAAGGTTACATTGGTGAATTTGAATATGTTGACGATGATAAAGCAGGCATGTTCACCGTGGAACTAGAGGGAAATATAAACAAGTGCGGTGTGATAAAGCCCAGGCACGCCGTGAAAAAAGATGAATTCGAAAAATTCGAAAAACGATACCTACCATCCAAAAACTTCGGGATAATGATTGTAACAACCCCCGAAGGGATAATGACCCACAACGAAGCTAAAGAACGTGGTATCGGTGGTAGATTACTGGTATACGTTTATTAAGGTGATAAAAATGGCTTTAGCAGTGGTTTTAAGGGAAGAAATCCCCATCCCAGAAGGCGTGGAAGTCACCATTGACAAAGAAATAACAGTCAAAGGACCCAAAGGAGAACTTAAACGCAAGTTCAAACAGGGTAATGTTACTATCAAACAAGAAGATAGTATGGTGGTCTTAGAAACTCGCTTCCCAAAAAAGAAGGATAAAGCTATGCTGGGCACTATCAAGTCTCACATTAGCAACATGATCCACGGATTAACCGAAGGATACACTTACCGAATGAAGATTGTTTACGCTCACTTTCCAATGACAGTGAAAGCTGCCAAGGAAAAGGTAACCATTGAAAACTTCCTGGGAGAAAGATACCCTCGCACAGCCAAAATAGTGGGCAGTGCACAGGTTAAAATTCAGGGAGATGAAGTAACCGTTACCGGTGTAAACAAGGAAAACGTTGGCCAGACAATGGCCAACCTTGAACAGGCTACTAAAATCAAGGGAAGAGACCCCAGGGTGTTCCAGGACGGAATATACTTGGTGGCTAAGGAGTGATCCTCATGAGGAAACCAAAATTCAGGAGACAAGAATGGCACAGGTACAAAAAACTGGGCGAAAACTGGAGAAAAGCCAGGGGTAAACTCAGTAAAGCAAGAAGGTATCAAGCTCGTAAACCTGCCATACCCACCATTGGTTACTGCTCACCCAGAGCTACCAAAGGACTCCATCCATCTGGATACCAGGATATTCTGGTGTGCAACCTAAAAGAACTGGAAAATCTGGATCCTGCAACTCAGGCTGGAAGAATCAGTTCAACCATAGGACTTAGGAAAAGGGAAGTTATGCTCCAGAAAGCCAAGGAGCTGGGAATTAAGATCTTAAATTAATTAATTCCTTATTTAAATAATCTTTAATCCTAAAGCACAATCAACATAAATATCCTAAAACCTCCCACTACTGGCAATGAATCCAGAAGGGATGGTTTATCATAGGAAATCAAGGGGCCCCATCATCATAATGTTGAGGGCAAGTAAAAAAACAATATAATAATGAAAAAAATTCGGATGCAAGGGAAGTATCAGCATCCCCAATTCTAAAATTGACACAATTTTAGGATTGGAAAAGAAGTTTTGATCGACCTTTTTCTAAAAGGTCGACATGGAGGTTTCTTTATGAATCTTACTACTCAGAAGAGACTAGCTGCGGACCTGCTCAAAGTAGGTGTTAATCGTGTCTGGATAGACCCTAACAACTTGGAAGAGGTTTCCCGGGCAATTACCCGGGAAGGAGTTAACAAACTCATCCAGGATGGTTACATTAAAGCACGACCCAAAAAGGGAATCAGCAGTTACCGATCAAAAAAGATAGCGGAACAGAAAAAGAAAGGAAGAAGAAAAGGTAGAGGAAGTATTAAAGGAGCTAAAGGGGCTAGAAACCCTAAGAAGAAAGCCTGGATGACTACCATCAGGGCCCTCCGAAAAGACCTCAAGGACATGAGGGATGAACGTGAAATTAATCGCACCACCTACCGTAAGCTATACAGAATGGCTAAAGGTGGAGCATTCCGTAGTAAATCCTACATGAAAACCTACGCCAGGGACCACGACCTTTTAAGATAACGGGGGAATTACAATGGCACAAGGATCAAGATATAAAGTAGCATTTAAACGTAGAAGAGAAGGAAAGACAAACTACGGTGCTAGATTAAAACTAATCGGATTAGACAAGCACCGTCTGGTAGTTCGAGTAACTGGCAATCATACCATAGCTCAGATAGTAGATGTGCAGATGGAAGGAGACCAAACCCTGATCTCAGCCCATTCCCAGGAAATAAAAAACATGGGATGGCTGGCCAGTGGTAAAAACACCTCTGCCGCTTACCTCACAGGATACCTCTGTGGCAGGAAAGCCATCAAAGAAGGTATTGAAGGAGCAGTACTGGACATGGGACTGGCAACTTCCACTAAAGGATCAAGAGTGTATGCAGTCATTAAAGGAGCAATTGATGCCGGTCTGGACGTACCTCACAAAGATGTTATCCTTCCTTCTGAAGACAGAATCACGGGAGAACACATTTCCCAATATGCCCAATCATTAGAGAAGGCAGAAATGGAGAAAAAGTTTTCCCAGTACATCCAGAGGGGACTCTCCCCTATGGACTTACCTGATCACTTTCAAAGTATCAAGGAAAAGATCGAAAAAGAGGTATCATAATGAATGATTATAACGCCGAAGAATGGGAACCCAAAACCAATCTAGGTCGCATGGTAAAGGAGGGCCAGATCACCAGTATCGATGAGATATTCGATCGTGGCCTACCTATCATGGAACTGGAAATTGTGGATTCCCTGCTCCCAGATCTCGAAGAAGAGGTCATGGATGTTAACCTGGTGCAGAGAATGCACAAATCCGGACGTAAAGTGAACTTCCGGGTTATAGTAGCAGTGGGAAACAAAAACGGTTACGTTGGATTGGGACAGGGTAAAGCCAAAGAAGTAGGACCCGCCATACGAAAAGCAGTTGACAACGCCAAATACAATGTCATCAAGGTCCGTCGAGGATGCGGTGACTGGGGATGTGTCTGTGGACGAGAACACACCGTACCCTTCAAAGTGGAAGGTAAAAAAGGCAGTGTTCGTGTAACCCTCATACCCGCTCCTGGTGGAGTTGGACTGGTAATTGGAAATGTGGGTAAAACCATACTTGGACTGGCTGGAATTGACGATGTATGGTCTCAGACCATGGGACAGACCCAGACCACCATCAACTTCGCAGGCGCAGTATTCGATGCCCTTAAAAAGTTAAGTATGGTAAAAGCCCCAACCAAAGACCTTAAAAAACTGGGCGTCTGTGTGGAGTAAGGTGATATCATGATTATAGCATTAAGAGTCAGGGGACGTACTGGAATCAAGGGAGACATAGCCGACACCCTGGATATGCTCCGTCTCACCAGAATAAATCACGCAGTCCTGCTCCCTGAAAATGACAGTTACATGGGAATGCTCAGGAAAGGAAAGGACTACATAACCTGGGGTGAAATAGACTCAGAAACACTAACCCAACTCATAGAAAAAAGAGGACGATTCCCTGGAAGGGAAAGATTCACTCCTGAAGCAATGACTGGAGATTACTCCTCAGCAGAGGAACTATCCGAAGCCATCATAAAGGGAGAAACCACACTGGAAGAATCTGGTTTGAAACCAATCTTTAGACTACACCCTCCACGAAAAGGTTACAGTCACATTCGGAAGAGTTTCAAAGAAGGAGGAACACTGGGTTACCGGGGAGAAGAAATATCCCAACTCATTAAAAAAATGATTTAACCCATTAATAATCCTTTATTAATATAAAGACACATTCAAGGTGAACATCATGATAAGAAGAACCCGTAAGATACGGAAATTGCGTGGCTCCCGAACTATTGGGGGCGGTTGCTCTAAGAAGAGAAGAGGAGCCGGTCACCGTGGTGGGAGAGGAAAAGCCGGAGGCCATAAACATATGTGGACCTGGGTAGTTAAGTTCGACCCGGACCGATATGGTAAGCACGGTTTTAAAAGACCACAAAAAACCATTAATAAGTTTAAAACTGTGAACCTGGATTATCTGGATGATAATGCAGAAAAACTGGTTGAAAAAGAATTAGCCCAGAAGGAAGGTGTCAACATCATCATCGATGTCACCCAATTAGGATACGATAAAGTACTGGGCAAAGGAAAGATCACCAGATCTCTCACCATTAAAGCACCTCACTTCTCTGCAAGTGCTGCTCGAAAAATTGAAGAAAATGGGGGAGAAGCAGTCAGTCTTTAAGTAGAATAACTGTAACTCAAATATTCCATGTTCCCTTATAAGGAGTGAAAACAATTGTTGAAGGAAGCTCTTCTGCCGATTTTCTCATATTTACCCCAGGTAAAATCACCAAGTTACCGGGTCCCCTTTAAAGAAAAATTAAAGTGGACTGGGGTAATCCTGATACTTTACTTCATATTAAGTCAAATACCCTTATTCGGTCTTAGCCCTACTGCGGTAGATCAATTTGCCCAGTTGAGGGCGGTTATGGCCGGTAGTTTTGGTTCTATAATTACCATGGGTATTGGGCCGATTGTATCAGCGTCCATTATACTCCAGCTCCTGGTTGGAGGTAAGATCCTGAATCTGGATCTCTCACAGCATGATGATAAGGCTTTCTTCCAGGGAACTCAGAAACTCCTTGCAGTTGTATTCACCATATTTGAAGCTTCAGTTTTAGTACTCACCGGTGCACTGTCCACATCATCACCTGAATTTGTGTGGATCGTGATCCTGCAGATCGTCATTGGAGGAATACTAATAATCTTCCTTGATGAAGTGGTCTCCAAATGGGGATTCGGAAGTGGAGTTGGATTATTCATCGCAGCCGGTGTTTCAGCTCAGATAATTATTGGAACTTTAAATCCATTATCCTCACCAACTTCACCAGGAGTGCCATCCGGTGCCATACCCCAGTTTATATACCTGTTAACCACCAGTCAACCTGACTTCAGTCTACTGATACCAATCATTGCCGTGGTAGCAGTGTTCCTGGTAGTGGTTTATGCTGAGAGTATGCGAGTGGAAATACCATTATCCTTCGGAGGGGTAAAGGGAGCCAGGGGTAAATATCCATTAAAGTTCATCTATGCCAGTAACATGCCGGTTATATTAACCAGCGCATTACTCTTAAACGTGCAGCTATTTGCTGCCCTGTTCCAGAAATTAGGATTCCCTATACTAGGAACAGTATCCAATGGTAAAGCCATCAGTGGGGTGGCTTATTATTTAACCACTCCTTATGGGCTTTCCAGTATTCTGACCAACCCCCTGCAAGTGGCAATTTATGGTGTGGTATTCATAGCATCATGTGTGTTATTTGCATGGCTATGGGTGGAACTAAGTAACATAGGACCCAAAGCAGTGGCCAAACAATTACATGGAATGGGAATGCAGATTCCTGGATTCAGGAGTAGCCGTACCCAGTTTGAAAGACTACTCAAAAAATACATCCCCGCAATCACAATCCTGGGAGGTGCCTTCGTAGGTCTTCTGGCCTTTGGAGCTGATCTCACAGGCGCACTGGGAGGGGGAACTGGTGTTCTCTTGACTGTGGGTATTGTATACAAACTCTATGAAGAAATAGCCCAGGAGCAGCTCATGGACATGCACCCAATGCTCAGGAAGTTCTTAGGTGATTAAATGAAAGTTGTTGTAGTTGCAGGAATACCAGGATCAGGAAGCACCACCGTGCTTCAACATGCCCTAAAAGAAACAGATTACGTTCACGTGAATTACGGTGATGTTATGCTGGAAATAGCCCAGGAAATGAAACTGGTGGAAGACCGGGATTCCATGCGCAAACTCCCCCCTAAAACCCAGAAAGAAGTCCAGAAGAAAGCAGCTGGAACCATACGGGCAAGGGCAGAGAAAGCCAACACCATTGTGGACACACACTGCACCATTAAAACTCCCTCAGGTTTCCTACCTGGCCTACCTCAATGGGTACTGGAGGAACTGCAGCCAGACATGTTCATACTCATTGAAGCTGATGGTGATGAAATACTCATGCGTAGGGTTAGTGACACCACCCGAATTAGGGACACAGAACGCCTGCAGGACATTAACCTACATCAGGAGATGAACCGGGCCACAGCCATGGCCTACGCAGTTTACACCGGAGCCACAGTTAAGATCATAGAAAATCACAACGACCTGTTAGAAAGTTCAGTTGAGGAAATGAAAAAAACCTTATAGGGTAGAACCATTCATAGATAGAGTTTTATAAGGTAAGAATCATTTATAGATAAGAAATCCTGGATAAGAATTTTATAGGGTAAGAACCCTTCAGTAAACATTTTGGGATAAAAAACCCGTTGTGGGATATAAGAGGAACAAAAAATGGCATTTGAATTTATAACTCAACCAATATTCGGTGCATTGAGCTTCGTGTTCATGCCAATGGTCAACACGTTTGGCCCCATGTTAGGTGTGTTCGTAATCTCCACCATAATAGCATTTTTCATAACCCTGGCCAACAAACTACTGGTGGACCAGGACCGGTTGCAGTTTTTGCAGAAGGAAATGAAAGATTTCCAGAAGGAGACCATGGCTGCCCAGAAATCAGGTGATGCTAAAGCAATGGCAGAAGTTCAGAAGAAACAGGCAGAATTCATGAACCTGCAGAAGGAGATGATGATGAACTCCTTTAAACCCATGATCGTCACCTTCATACCCATACTACTGGTATTCTGGTGGATGGCTGCTGAACCTGCAATCAACAAATTAGTGGTGGAATTACCATCATTTGTATTCTACGTCCTACTGGTTCCTCTGTTCCATATGTTCTACCAACAGACACCTGGAGTTCCCTACATGGCCATTGAATGGTTGGGATGGTACATTTTATGCTCATTTGCCATGTCTTTACTGTTCCGAAAATTCATGGGACTTAAGAGTGGGGGAATATAGATCATAGAGTAATGGGATTAATTCTAAAAATGGAAATCATTTATTTGTTCACCCATTTTAAATTCATCACAGGAAATATTTTAACTAAATTTACATACTAGGAGATATTAAAATGCCAGCGTTAAGATACAGATCACGTACGTACAAAAGAAGATTCCGTAGAACCCCTGGAGGCGAAACAGTCCTCCACTACAAAAAGAAAAAACCTAAAAAGCACCACTGTGCTGAATGTGGTAAACTGTTACATGGGGTTCCACGAGGAAGACCTTACCAGATAAGAAAACTCGCCAAGTCTAAAAAAAGACCAAACCGACCATTCGGTGGTAACCTATGCACAGAATGCACACGCAGGTTTTACAAAGATCAGGCCAGATCTCTCTTGGAATCTCAAGAGAGCAATACTCAAGAAGATATTGAGGAATAGATCCTAAATGATCATAACCATCGGTGGACCCGCTGGAAGCGGAACAAGTACAACCTCCCTCATACTATCTGAAAAAACAGGAATCCCCTACATATCTGCAGGGGACATATTCCGTCAGATGGCTGCCGAAAGGGATATGGATGTACTCCAATTCAGCAAATTCGCCGAGGGAAACCTGAAAATAGACCAGGAAATAGACCAGAGACAGGCTAAATTAGCTGACGAAGCTGATGATCTCATTGTTGAAGGTCGCATTTCAGCCTATTTTGTAGATGCTGATTTGAAGGTATGGTGCAATGCACCCCTGGATGTTCGCGCAGAGCGTATAAGCCAAAGGGAAAATAAATCCATTGAACTTGCCCGAGAAGAGATCATAACCCGAGAAGCCAGTGAGGCCCAGCGGTACATGGAAATACACAACATAGACATTAACAACATGGATGTCTACGATATTGTAATTAACACTCACGCCTTTAAGGCGGATAGCGTTGCCCAAATCATAGTAAAAGTAACTGAGGTGATTAAATGCCCGCAATAGAAGTTGGAAGAATTTGTATGAAAATCTCCGGAAGAGAAGCCGGTGAAAAATGTGTAATAGTCGAGATCATAGATGATAAATTTGTGGAAGTAATGGGAAGTGCCGTTAAAAACCGCAGATGCAACATAAAACACCTGGAACCATTGGACCAGGTAATTGAAATCAAGAGTGAAGATCCTGAAGAAATCAAAAAAGAATTTGAAGCAGCTATTGCTTAAATTAGATTTCTGAAGATATAATAAAAAGGTTCATCCATATGGCAGAACTCCTCCAAAAAGCCTACGGGGAAACAGATCCCCAATACGGTTGTAAACCGGAAGAACGGCCCCTTGAGGAGCACCTGTCCCGGGGGATTATCAACCTGGATAAGCCCTCAGGTCCCACATCCCATGAAATTGATGCATGGGTTAAAAGGATTCTCTTTTGTGAGAAAACAGGTCACGGCGGAACCCTGGATCCCAGGGTCACCGGTGTGCTGCCCATTGGAATTGACACCGCAACCAGAGCCATACAACTACTCCTGGAAGCACCTAAAGAATACGTATGCCTTATGCGCCTGCACGAAGATGTGGGTGAGCCACGTATTCGAGGTATCCTGGAGGAGTTCACTGGTAAACTATTCCAAACCCCACCCCTGCGTTCAGAAGTCAAAAGAGAACTCCGGGTACGGACCATATACTATGTTAACATCCTGGAAATAGATGGTCAGGATGCACTGTTTCGGATCGGCTGCGAGGCCGGTACCTACATCCGTAAGTACTGTCACGATATTGGCGAAGCATTAGGATGCGGAGCCCACATGGCAGAACTACGCCGAACACGGGTGGCAGACTTCAAGGAGGATGAAACCCTTAAAACCCTGCAGGACGTCAATGATGCCTACCATTATTGGAGAGAAGATGATGATGAGGCACCACTCCGGGAGTGCGTGCTCCCTATGGAAAGGGCGGCCAGCCACCTTAAAAAAGTAGTGGTAAGGGATTCGGCAGTAGACGCACTGTGTCACGGTGCAGATCTGGCAGCAGGTGGAATCTTAGAATTGAGTGAAGGTATTAAGAGGAAGGAAACCCTGGCAGTTTTAACCCTTAAGGGTGAACTGGTAGCTGCTGGTGAGGCAATGGCCACAACCACTGAAATTGACCAGGCAGATAAGGGTATCATGGTGAATATAAAAAAGGTTTTTATGGAACCTGGAACATACCCAATGATGTGGAAGTAAAAAAAAAATATTATCTACTCTTTCCAGGACTCCCACCCCAACCCCAAATAAATATTAATGGGTTTTTAATATACACAACAAAACCAGTAGAATATCTGTTCTCACACCAGATAAGTAGAATATTCAATAAAAAATCAGCAAAGACTTATATTACACAAACAGAAGAATATAATCTTATGCCGGGATAGTCTAGCCTGGTAAGGCGCAAGACTGGAAATCTTGTGGAGCTTTGCTCCGCCTGGGTTCAAATCCCAGTCCCGGCGTTTCATCAAAACATATTTTGTTAAGTAATATAGTTAGATGATAAATTTGATATTTAATGAAATAATTGAATGACAATTGAATGATCATTAATGAATCATAATCAATTAAACTCAATTACGGGGATTCAAGTAAAGTTTCAGCCAACCTCAACCGGTTTGGGACTGATGATCCGCATGAACCCCAGAGATAAAAAAAAAAATTAGTAGCATATAATGGAGGAAATTTTAAAATGGAAGAAGATTTCAAACATATGGTCCGGATCGCCCGTAAAGACGTAAACGGGAACAAGACCATAGTAAACGCCCTGACAGATATAAAGGGAGTGGGCAAGGCATTATCCAGTGCAATCTGCACCACCATGGATTTTGATCCAAACCAGAAAATAGGCTATTTACCAGATGAAGAAGTCCTACGCCTGGAAGAAGCTGTGAAAAATCCTAAAAATGATATAATACCTGAATGGATGCTTAACCGTCGTAATGACTATGAAACTGGCGAGACAACCCACCTCATAGAATCAGATCTGGTGATGTGTCTCCGGGATGATCTCAACAGGATGAAGAAAACCCGAAGTTACAAAGGACGAAGACACGAAGTGGGACTACCAGTAAGGGGTCAGAGAACCAAATCCACCTTCCGTAAAGGAAGCTCCGTTGGAGTTAGAAGGAGAAGAAGAGGATAAAGTCAGGAGACGATTAACATGGGACATCCAAGAAAGGCTAGGAAACAATACGATACCCCTTCACACCCCTGGAATGCAGACCGCATAAAACAGGAAAACAAATTAGTGCAAAAATACGGCTTAAAAAACAAGAAAGAAGTTTGGAAAGCCGAAACCATGATTAAAAGGTACAGGAGAGACGCCAGGGAACTTCTGGGTATGTCCAGTGAACACACCTCCCAGGAAAGACAGCAACTCCTGAACCACCTTATACGATTAGGTGTACTACCCGAGAACGCTAAACTGGAAGCTGTTCTGGACCTGACTGTGGAAGATGTGCTACGCCGCCGACTGCAGACCATGGTTCACCGGAAAGGACTGGCATACACTGCCAAAGAAGCAAGAGTATTCGTGGTTCACGGACACATCGCCATGAACAACCGGAAGATCGACTCCCCCAGTTACCTGGTAAAAAGAGGAGAAGAAGAACTAATTGGATACTATCCAGGTTCAGCAGTTATAAAACTCAAAATCCCTGAAACACCTAAAAAGGAAAAACCTAAAAAGGAAAGACCAAAAAGGGACTCATATCGAGGAAGAGGAAGGAGAAATAGGAGGTAAGGTGATAACATGGCAGAAAAAACAAAAGAAAAATGGGGAGTAGCCAACGTATACTCATCCTTTAACAATACCATCATCACCATCACCGATGTTACCGGAGCAGAAACCATCAGCCAATGGTCTGGTGGTAAAGTTGTCCGGGCCGACAGACAGGAATCATCACCCTTTGCAGCAATGGAAGCAGCAAGTCGAGCAGCAGATGATGTAAAGGAAAAGGGAATAGTAGGCCTGCACATTAAAGTGCGAGCACCTGGTGGAAACGGACCACGCTCACCCGGACCTGGAGCACAGGCAACCATCCGAGCACTGGCCCGTGCCGGAATCAAGATCGGAAAGATTGAAGATGTAACACCCATCCCCCACGATGGTACAGGAAGACCCGGTGGTAAAAGGGGCAGAAGGGTATAAAACGCGAAGTGTCTAGAATGGAGATAGAAATTAAAAACAGGGAAAATGACCAGTTAATCTTCACCGTGGATGGTGTGGATGTTAGTATGGTCAATGCCCTGCGCCGGATCTGCATGGTGGAAGTACCCACATTGGCCATTGAATCTGTGCAGTTCTTAAAAAACGATGCACGTATATTTGACGAAGCATTGGCCCACCGACTGGGACTGGTACCACTCACCACAGACCTGGAATCACTGGCACTGGCAGAAGACTGTGACTGCGAAGGGCAATGTTCCCGTTGCAGTGTATCCCTAGTCTTAAAAGGTAAAGGACCGAAAACACTCTATTCAGGGGATCTCAAATCAGAGGACCCTAATCTAAAACCTGTCCTGGACACCATTCCACTGGTAAAACTCAAAGAAGGAGAAGAAGTGGAACTGGAAGCTATAGCACAGTTAGGATTGGGTGAGGAGCATGCTAAATGGCAGCCAACCACCACCTGTGCTTACAAAAATTATCCCGAGATCAAGATAGACCCGGATAAATGCGAGGCATGTCTGGACTGTGTGAAAGAATGCCCCAGAAATGTCCTGGAATTTGATGAGAAAAATAACCAGATAATGGTAGTGGACCTGGAAAACTGTTCCATGTGCAGAACCTGTGTTAAGGACTGCCAAAACAATGCCATTACCGTAGAGATTGTGGAGGATAAATTCATCTTCCACATTGAAACCGACGGTTCACTATCTCCAATAGATGTGCTAACTTTAGCATGCGATATATTATCAGAAAAAGCTGATAAAATCGTTACTTTTTGTGAAGAAGGAGGAAGTTAACTATGAAAACTAACCCCCAAATTAACCAACTCATAAAGATCCTCAAAGAAAAAGCCCGCCAGGAAGAAGCACCTCTCTGGAGGAACCTGGCTAAAAGGCTAGAAAAATCCACCCGCAGTCAGGCAGAGGTTAACCTTTCCAGAATAAACAGATACACCAGTGATGATGAAATTGTACTGGTACCTGGAAAAGTCCTGGGAAGCGGAGCAATGGACCACAAAGTCCAAGTAGCAGCACTGGACTTCTCAAAGCAGGCAGAAGATAAAATTGTAAGTGCAGGTGGCAAATGCCTGGACATCCCCCTTCTCCTGGAAGAAAATCCAAAGGGAAGCGGAGTAAAAATTATTCAATAATAAAGGTGTTAAAATGATAATAGATGGAGAAGGACTCGTCCTGGGAAGACTGGCAAGTACAGTCAGTAAAAAACTTCTCTCTGGGGAACGGGTAACAGTTTTAAATGCAGAAAAGATTATAATTTCTGGTAACAAGGATTGGGCCTACGCAAAATACAAACAAAGACTAGACCGGGCCAGCATATCCAACCCACGAAGAATGGGACCAAAATACCCACGCAGACCTGACGACATATTCCGAAGAACTGTAAGGGGAATGTTACCCTACAAAAAGCCCAAGGGAAGGGAAGCATTAAGTGGTCTTCGAGTTCACGTGGGAATACCTATGGAATTTGACAGCGAAGAAATCGGCCAATTAGACGAAGCTCAGCCCAAAAACATCTCCAAGTCAGTGGAACTGGGAAGAATATCCCAACTACTCGGAGCCAAATTCTAAGTGAGGAAGTGTAATTATGAAGAAGGTTATTCACACTAGTGGAAAAAGAAAAACAGCCATCGCCCGGGGCAAATTCAGAGAAGGTAAAGGCCGAGTGCGTATTAACAAACGACCAGTGGAATTATACGACCCAGAACTGGCACGTTTGAAGATCAACGAACCCCTCACCCTAGCTGGAGACTTAATAGACCAGGTGGACATAGATGTTAAAGTCATCGGTGGCGGAGTTATGGGACAGGCAGAAGCCGCCCGTATGGTAATTGCCAAGGGCCTGGTACAGTGGACTGGAGACATTGAACTCAAAGAAAAGTTCAGTCAATACGACCGTACCATGCTGGTAGGAGACCCCCGAAGATCAGAACCCAAAAAATACGGTGGTCGCGGTGCCCGAGCCCGCAGGCAGAAGAGTTACCGATAAATTCATAACCCCATTATTTTATACTAAATTTATAAATAACATGAGGATTTATAGTAAAAAGAGGAGAACATGATTCCAGTAAGATGTTTGAGCTGTGGTAAGGTAATATCAGCCTACTTTGAAGATTTCCAGAAAAGGACTGAAATGGGAGAGGATCCCAAAGAGGTCCTGGATGATCTGGGACTAACTAAGTACTGTTGCCGGAGAATGTTCATTGCCCATGTAGAAGTTTGGTAGGGGCCGTAGGGTAGCATGGTCCATCCTCCCAGCCATTGAAAGAAGTTTCCAGGAACAGAGTTCTCTCTTTAACCTAGAGTGGAATTTATTCAAAGGGGATTTCTTACAACTGGAACGGGGATGGTCAATTCACCGGAATGCTGGCGACCCGAGTTCAAATCTCGGCGGCCCCATTACTATTACTCTTATCTAACTAAAAAAAATTTTATTTCACCAAAATAAAAAGAAGAGGAGAAAAACCATGGCAAGTAAAAAATTAAACCGTTTTGAAAGGGCCAGACTAATCGGTGCCCGAGCATTACAGCTTTCCATGGGAGCAAAGCCAATGGTGGATGTAACCCCTGATATGGATACAATTGACATCGCAGTTATTGAGCTTGACAAAAAAGTACTCCCATTAGATGTTCGGCCCTTGCATGCAGATTAGATCTGTTTATAACAAGTTAGGGCTCATTAGAATAAGGATCATTATATAATCAAATGAACTAAAAAACCACTATTTTTTTATTGAAGAGGTGTTTTTTAATGGATAGTGTTATTGAAGACATCCGGGTTAGAAAAATTTTAGATAGCAGAGGAAACCCAACCCTGGAAGTGGATGTAATCACCTGGAACGGATTTGGAAGGGCAGCTGCACCAAGCGGAGCCAGTACCGGAGTTCGTGAAGTGGTCTCATTCCCCACAGGAGGGGTAGATGGTATTATAGAAGAAGTAGAGGATATAATCTCCGCTGAACTCATCGGCATGGACGCCGAGGACCTTCAGGAGATAGATCTGGTTTTAAAGGAAATTGACGGCACCGAAAACTTATCCGCCATAGGCGGTAACACCACCGTGGCAGTATCCATGGCAGTATCCAAAGCCGCAGCCGCATCCTACAACCTACCACTGTACAGATTCCTAGGTGGAAACATGCCATCAGCAATACCCTACCCACTGGGAAACATGATCAACGGAGGAGCACACGCCGGTCGTAACGCCCCTGACATCCAGGAATTCCTGGTCCTGCCAGTGGGTGCGGAAAACATCACCGAAGCAGTGTTCACCAACGCCGCTGTACACAAGAGGATAAGGGAAAAAATTGTAGCCAAGGACTCCCTATTCACCGGTGGAAAAGGAGACGAAGGAGGATGGGCACCCAACCTCACCAACCAGGAAGCCCTGGAAATCCAGGTCACATCCTGTGCCGAAGTGTCTGATGAAACCGGAGTACTGGTAAAACCATGCCTGGACCTGGCAGCCAGTGAATTCTGGGACGCAGATGCAGAAAAATATATTTACAAAAAAGAAGGAGTTAAAAGGGACACCGCAGAACAGGTAGACTACGTCAACCAAATCATAGACACCTACAAAATGTTCTTTGTGGAAGACCCCATCCGGGAAGGAGACTTCCAGGGATTTGCTGATCTTACCAAGAAAGCCGGCCGGAAATGTCTCATATGTGGAGATGACATATTCGTAACCAACTCCGAGATACTGGCTGAAGGAATAGAAAAATCAGCAGCCAACTCCATCATAATCAAACCCAACCAGATCGGAACCCTCAGTGACACCTACGCCACTGTGAACCTGGCCCGAACCAATCGGTACGTACCAGTAGTATCCCACCGATCCGGTGAAACCACCGATGATACCATAGCCCACCTGGCAGTAGCCTGGAGCTGCCCCATCATCAAAACCGGGGCACTGGGCGGGGAAAGAATAGCAAAACTCAACGAACTCATCCGTATAGAAGAGGAAATGAGCAACCCCCAGATGGCAGATATCATCTGGTAGTATCAAAAACCATCTCTACCTGTGTAATGAAATCAGGAATTTTATGAGGTTCGGGATATAGTTTGAAAATATTCAGATGGTTAAAAAAAATAGCTCATCAGTGGGTTTTTAGTCCATCAGTGGCTTTAAGTTCATCAGTGGTTTTAACGTCCATCAATTGGTCAAAATTAACCCATTAAATGTTTAAGAATTAATATTCATACGCACCTTAGGGATGTGGAAAAATAAATTTATAATTCAAGGAGAATCTTCAAATGGTTAAAATAACAATCGACCACGATAACTGCGACGGAGCAGACTGTGCTGAATGTGTGGATGTATGTCCCATGGAAGTACTGATCTTAGAAGGCGATAAAATCGTAGTAAAAAATAAGGAAGACTGCAGCCTTTGCGAAGTTTGCATGGACGTATGTCCCAACGAAGCAGTTAAAGTTGAAGAAGAATAAAAATCAAATTCCAAATAGTAAAAAAAAAGAGGAATAAATCCATTCTACTAATTGGGGGATAAAATTTCTACATATTAAAAAAAATTTTATTATACCCTGATTAAAAGAAATCCCCCTTATCCAGATTTATCAAAAGAAATTTCCCATAAAAAAAGGATAAATAAAGTTACCTTAACCGGATAAACTTCCTCAAATTTAACTATTAAGATAATTGAAATACGAAAGGACTTATATATAGAGGTGGTAAGTTGTCAGAACTACTAATTCCATTAGACAAATATTTAGCAGCAGGATTACACATAGGAACACAACAGAAGACCAAGGACATGGAACGTTACATATACCGTGTACGAGCAGATGGACTGTACGTCTTAGATGTGCGAAAAACCAACGATAGAATCGTATCAGCCGCCAAATTCCTGGCAAAATTCGACCCAGAAAACATACTGGCAGTGTCAACCCGACAGTACGGTCAGACACCGGTGCGCAGATTCGGAGAACTCACCGGAGCCCGAACCATCCCTGGAAGGTTCATACCCGGAACATTAACCAACCCCAACTACGGGAAGTTCATAGAACCCGAAGTGTTAATGGTAACCGACCCCAGAAGCGACTCACAGGCTATAATCGAAGCAAAACAGATAGGACTACCTGTAGTGGCACTATGTGACACAGAAAACCTCCTGGGCAACGTGGACATAGTCATACCAGTAAACAACAAAGGAAGAAAAGCAATCGCATTAGTATACTGGTTAATGGCCCGACAGATACTACGGGAAAGAGAAGTACTGGCTCCTGAAGAGGATCTGGATATTCTCCCATCAGAATTCGAACTCAAAATATAAATGTTAATCCATAGGGGAACCCATAAAGGGACCCCCTAAACATAAATATCCATCAGGATCTCTTAAAAATTTTTAAGGGTCCTGTTAATGGCCCTTGAATTTTCGGATGATTTGATGGATAATGCATTGGATTTGCATATTAAAATTACATGGGATTTGTGGTACATGGGATTTGTGGACACAACCGGATGATTTTAGAATCTAAATGAAAAACGGTCTGTTCACGTCTTCAGATGGATTTACATACTAGGCAGTTTCACGTCCTTGTTTACATCCATTTGGAACATGAATATTTTATCCTATAAAAAGGATATTTTATCCCTATAATACAGTATCTTACTTAAGTAGATATCTTATCCCTATAATACAGTATCTTACTTAAGAAGATATCTTATCCCTATACAGCGGTATCTTATCCCATAACACGTATTTAATTCACTCCCCCCATTACATGGGAGGAGATCCCATCAGCACCATGATAGTAATGCCACTGCTGATTTAGGGATGTTAATTTGATACCCCTGTGCAAGGTAACATTTCACCACTTAAATAATAATCATTACCCATTAATATCAAAATTAGACTGGTATTAACCCATAATTCTCATAATAACTCCCAATTTACAATGTTAAAGCTCTTTAATGATTTAAAAATATATTAAAGCTCTTTAATAATTCTTAAAATAAAAAATTGGTAAAAATAGGTAATAAGGAACCTATATACTAAACGGGGGATTTTCTATGATTAGAAAACCTGCAGTAGCAGGGATGTTCTATGAATCAGATGAAGATTCATTGAGAAAGAGGATTAAATGGTGTTACCAGCATAAATTAGGACCCGGAAGACTACCAGGGGAAATGGGGAATAAGAGGACTATTAAAGGATTAATAGCTCCCCATGCAGGTTACGTGTATTCCGGGCCAATTGCTGCCTACTCTTACCTGGAACTGGCAGAAGACGGCATGCCCGAAACCGTGGTTATACTGTGTCCCAACCACACCGGTATTGGATCCGGACTTTCCACCATGACTGAAGGCTCATGGCAAACACCACTGGGAGAAGTGGGAATAGACCACCAGTTCGCTAAGGAAATGTTGAACTATTATCCCTTACTGGATGATGATCCATCAGCCCATGCACAGGAACACAGCTGTGAAGTTCAACTACCCTTCCTCCAGGAAATCAGCCCGGATTTCCAGATGGTCCCGGTGTGTATGATGATGCAGGACCTGGAAACCGCCAGAGAACTGGGAGAATCCATAAGTCACACTGCACGTAAACTGAAACGGGACCTGGTGGTAATTGCCAGCACAGACTTCACCCATTACCAGCCCAATGATGTGGCCAAGGCACATGATAAGAAAGTCCTGGAAGCCATTGCTTCCATGGATGAACTGGAAATGATGCAAAGGATACAGCAATTCAACGTATCCATGTGTGGTTACGGGCCAGTGGCCGCCACCATTGAAGCATCAAGGGGTATGGGGGCCCATGAAGCCACCATCCTAAAGTACGCCACCAGTGGCGATACCAGTGGAGACTACACTTCCGTGGTGGGATATGGCTCCGCAGTATTCAAATAGTATCTGCAGTGTTCAATGGGACAAAAACTAGAATAGATGCAAAGGATACTAGAAAATAGAATGCAAAGGGTACTAGAAATAGAATATAACGGATACTAGAATAGGATTATAAAGATAACTAGATGATTGTGGAATAAGATAATCTTAAAATCGGAACTTCCATTTATAGATTATAAAAAAAAAATAATCTATTAAATTATGACTTCCCATTTAATTAACAAAGGGGCATCAAATCTTTTAAAAAAGTACATTAAATTTGTTTGAAACCTTAAATGGTCTGAAAAATAGTAATAATGAAATTAAATACAAAAACCAGGTATTAAAACTCATAGATAATCATTTAGGGAAAAATATGAAGGGAAGGGGTTATTGAGGGTAGAGTTATTGTGATAGAGTTATTGTAAGGATAGACATATTATTTGGACAGATTTAGTGAACGGAGTTCAATCTAATGACAGTCAGGGCATCTGCACCAGGCAAGGCTATTCTTTTTGGAGAACCAGCTGTAGC
>Ga0074198_1000834_pt1 | contig 26297 bp, 22 predicted proteins | sample EPASupsiteSAE323_FD_64527 | JGI IMG/M metagenome (GOLD analysis project Ga0074198, IMG submission 64527) | Bioremediated contaminated groundwater from EPA Superfund site, New Mexico - Sample SAE3-23 | ecosystem: Environmental > Aquatic > Deep subsurface > Groundwater > Contaminated ...
AGTATGAAGTTTCTGGAAAAAACCAATGATTTATTAAGTGAAAAAGGTTATGTTATTGGCAATATTGATTCGACAATTGCTGCACAGGAACCTAAGCTTGCAGGGCATTTATCTCAAATGGTATCAAATATTGCCAAAGTGTTGAAAATAGACAAAGAACAAGTTAATATTAAAGCAACAACTACTGAAGGATTAGGTTTTGAAGGGAAGAAAGAAGGAATATCTGCATATGCAGTTGCTTGTGTCAATAAAATTCGGGAAGGGGATAAAGATTGAAAAGGGAAAGTGATATAAAGGTTAATCAGAGTGAGATAGAATTGCAGAAGAACTATATCCAAAAAATTAAGGAATCAAATCAAAAAAACAAGAAATTTATTGTAAATACTTTCGGATGTCAGATGAGTGAAAGTGATGGGGAAAAATATAAAGGTATGCTTATTGATATGGGATATGAGCTTACAGAGAATCCCAGAGAAGCAAATGTAATAGTTTTTAATACCTGCTGTGTTCGTGAGCATGCAGAAGAAAAAATATTCAGCCATTTAGGGAATCTCAAGGTCTTAAAAGAAGAAAATAAGGACTTGATTATAGCTTTTGGGGGTTGCATGTCACAACAGCCAAAAGTTGTTGAAAAGATAAAAAAGAGTTACAGGCATGTTGATATTATTCTTGGGACTCATAATGTTTACAGATTTCCAGAGTTACTATATAGAGCAATTAACAGTCAAAAAATTATTTCAGAAATATGGAATATCGATGGGGTAATCCCAGAGGGGCTTCCAGTCATGAGGAATGATGGATTGAAAGCTTGGGTTGATATTATGTATGGGTGCAATAATTTTTGTTCATATTGTATTGTTCCTTATGTTAGAGGAAGGGAAAGAAGCAGGGAATCAGAAGACATTACTAATGAGATTAAGCTGCTTGCTGAACAAGGTTATAAGGAAGTAACCCTGCTTGGACAAAACGTAAATTCTTATGGAAATGATTTTGAAGATAGGGAATATGATTTCCCAGAACTTTTAAGTGAAGTTTGTAAAATTGAAGGAATTGAAAGAATAAGATTTATGACTTCAAATCCCAAGGATTTTTCTGATAGATTGATTGAAGTAATGACTCAGAACGCTAAGATATGCAGGCATGTTCATTTGCCATTTCAGTCAGGCAGCACACGAGTCCTAGAAAGAATGAATAGAAAGTATACAAAAGAGCAATATCTGGAACTTGTTGAAAAGATAAAAAAGGCTATGCCGGATGTTTCTTTTACCAGTGATATAATTGTTGGATTTCCGAGCGAAACTGAAGAAGACTTTGAAGATACACTTGATGTCGTAAAAAAGGTTAGGTTTGATTTGGTATATACTTTTCTATTCTCTAAAAGAGAGGGAACACCTGCTGCGGTTATGGAAGAACAGATTGATGAAAAAACAAAAAAGAATAGGTTTGACCGACTTCTTGATCTGGTTTACAAAATTGCAGAAGAAAATAACGAAAAAATGGTTGGACGCATAGAAGAGGTTTTTGTTGAAGGCTTAAGCAGAAATAATGATGATTACTTGACCGGCAGAACAGCAACAAACAAAATTGTAAATTTCCCTGGTGACGTTTCGTTAACTGGAAAACTTGTAAGTGTTGAAATAGTTTCTCAGCATTTGTGGTATCTGAAAGGGGAAGTTGTATAATTTACAGAAGAGAATCGGGGAAAATGTATCCATAAAATCGTTTAATGCATTTGGAGGAAAAAATGGCAGAACTTACACCTATGATGCAGCAATATTTTGAGATAAAAAATCAGCATAAAGATTGTATACTTTTTTTTCGTTTAGGCGACTTTTATGAAATGTTTTTTGATGATGCAGAGTTAGCTTCTAAAGAGCTTGAGATAACGCTTACAGGAAGAGATTGTGGGCAGGAAGAAAGGGCTCCAATGTGTGGGGTGCCATATCATTCTGCTGAATCTTATATAGCAAAATTAATATCTAAGGGCTACAAGGTTGCAATATGTGAACAGGTTGAGGACCCTAGTGAAGCTAAGGGAATAGTGAGAAGAGAAGTTATCAGGATTGTTACTCCGGGGACTGTAACAGAAGCTAACATGCTTGATGAAAATAAGAACAACTATATATGTTCAATATATAAAAATGGGATTAGCTATGGACTTGCAACTACAGACATTACAACTGGAGACTTTTTTGCAGTACAGTTTACAGAAGGAAATTCCTTTAATCAGCTTTTGAATGAAATTGCAAAATACATGCCGGCAGAGATTATCATGAACAATGAAATGGATGCATACATAACGGGAAAATCGCAAATCAATGCTAGAATTGATGCTGTTCTTTGGGGGTATGATGATAAATCCTTTGAGTATGAAAATGCTGCTAAAATAGTAGAATTTTCATTTAAAGGAATTGATGCTAATAATGAGGAAATTAAAAATAAATATTTGGCGGTTTGTGCAATAGGTGGACTTTTAGGTTATATCCAAAAAACTCAAAAAATAAATCTTGTGAACATAAATAATATAGACTTTTATTCTGTAGATAATTATATGGTTATTGATCTTTTCTCAAGAAGAAATTTAGAAATATCTGAAACATTAAGAGAGAGATCGAAAAAAGGGACACTTCTATGGGTGTTGGATAAGACCAATACGCCAATGGGAGCAAGGATGCTGAGAAAATGGATAGATCAACCGTTGGTAGATACTGATGCAATAGGAGCTAGGCTCGAAGCAGTTAAGAATCTTAAGGATGACATTATAGCAAGGTCAGAATTGATTGAGAGTCTCAAAAAGGTGTATGACGTTGAAAGATTGTTGAGTAAAATAATTTATGGTTCTGCAAATGCAAGGGATTTGGCTGCCCTTAAAATGTCTTTGGGAAAGCTGCCGGAGATTAAAGGAGCATTATTGAAATGCAAAGCAGAATTATTAGTTTCTTTGTATGAAAGTATTGATTTGGTTGAAGATGTCAAAGAATTAATTGAAGCTGCTATAGTTGATGAACCACCGTTTTCAGTGAGGGAAGGTGGATTAATAAAAGAGGGCTACAATCTGGATGTCGATGAGATTAGGGAAGCTCGTTCTAAAGGGAAAACGTGGCTGGCGAACCTTGAAAATCATGAAAGAGAAGAAACAGGGATAAAGAATCTTAAAATCGGATACAACAAAGTTTTCGGGTATTATATTGAGGTTACAAAATCATATTATAATCTTGTTCCAGATAGATATATTAGAAAGCAGACGCTTGCAAATTGTGAAAGGTACATAACTCCTGAGCTTAAGGAGATGGAAGAAAAGATTCTCGGGGCGGAAGAAAAGGGAGTTGAGCTGGAATATCAACTTTTTGCGGAAGTAAGGAATTACATATCAGATAGAACCATTAGACTTCAAAATTCAGCAAGAATTGTGGCTGTTATTGATGTTTTAGCGTCTTTAGCCTTTGTGGCTGAAATAAACGGATATACAATGCCAATAGTGGATGATAGCAGGGTTTTGGAAATTAAAGATGGAAGGCATCCCGTTGTAGAGGTTATGACTGGAGATGGATTTGTACCTAATGATACATACCTTGATGATAATGAGAACAGAGTTGCTATAATAACTGGACCTAACATGGCAGGTAAGTCAACATATATGAGACAAGTCGCATTAATAGTTCTTATGGCGCAAATGGGAAGTTTTGTTCCAGCGACATCAGCAAGAATCGGAGTGGTTGACCAGATATTTACACGTATAGGAGCTTCGGATGATCTCGGAATGGGGCAAAGTACATTTATGGTTGAAATGATTGAAGTTGCTAATATTCTAAGAAATGCTACACAAAATAGTCTCTTGATACTTGATGAAATAGGAAGAGGAACTAGCACTTACGATGGTTTGAGTATTGCATGGGCAGTAACTGAACATGTTTCTGATCTTGAAAAAATGGGTGCAAGAACTTTGTTTGCTACTCATTATCATGAACTGACCGAACTTGAGAATAAAATTACAGGAATTAAAAACTATTGTATCACTGTAAAAGAAAAAGGTGATGATATAATATTTTTAAGAAAAATAGTTAGAGGTGGCGCTGATGACAGCTATGGTATTCAGGTTGCCAAGCTGGCTGGAGTTCCATATTCGGTTATAAACAGAGCAAAAGATATTTTAAACGAGCTTGAAGATGCAGATATTTTAAAAAAGCAGAGAAAAGATGCAAAAAAATCTGATAAGAGGGTTCAGGGTCAAATTGATTTGTTTAGTTATAAAGCAGGTGAAATAGCAGAAGAAATAAGGAATATGGATATTATGGCAATGACGCCTATTGATGCATTGAATTACTTGTACAAATTAAAAAGTAAAGTGGAAAAATCATAATTCTCGTAGGGGGAACTATTATGAAATATTTTAGAAGTATGATTATTGTTTTAATAATTTTAATGGTGGCATTTTGTGCAGGTTGTTTTAAGAAGAATCAGAATTCACAACAGACCCAGGGTAATAATGATCCGGAGGGGAAGAATGGAATAAAAGTCGCAAATACTGTTGGCAATACAGCGGGTAATTTGCTGAACCGTGGATTGGTGGCTAATCAGGGTGAGTGGATGTATTATAGTGATAAGGGAATATACAAAGAGAAGCTTGATGGTAAAAGCAGAACCAAAATATGCGAAGATGAAGCATGGTACTTGAATATTCTTGGAGACTGGATTTATTTCGTTAATGTGTCAGATGCTTATAGCTTGTATAAAGTAAAGATTGATGGAACTCAAAAAACCAAAATGAATTCGGAGATAACAGGTGAGCTTAATGTTGTTGGAGACTGGATTTTTTATATTGAAACTCTAAGATTACAAACAAGTTCTGGAATTGATGATTATACAAATCTTTGGAAAATGAAAACGGATGGAACCAATAAAACAAAAATTTATGATAATACAAAAACTCGTTCGGGATACATTGTAGGAACAATTAGCAATTTATATGCAACTCCAAATATGCTTTATTTTAATCTTCACCAATATGAAGGTGAAGATAATGGAATTTATAGGATGGATACAAATGGAGTAAAAATGGATTTACTCAACGGAGAATGCTGTGTATATACCAATTATGGGGACAACTCAATATATTACAGGCAGTTCGGTAATTTTGATATTTATAAAATGAAATATGATGGTTCAGAAAGAATACAATTGAGTCAAACAAAGACTCAAAAAGTTGATAAGAATCTTTCAATGAATGTAGCAGGAGACTGGATTTATTTTTGTGAAGATGGTCTTTATAAAATGAAGATTAATACTACCGATAAAGTTAAAATAAGTGATGATGATTGCGAACAGATAAATGTTGAGGGAGACTGGATTTATTTTATCGATAAACTCAATAATAATAGGCTTTATAAAATAAAAACCGATGGAAGTATTAGAGCAAGAGTTGATACAGCATCTCTTTATGAAGAGTTTACAGACGAAAATATAAAATTGAAACTAGAGAAAGTATTGCCTGTAGGATTTGAATTCCTCAAATTTGCTTCGGCTGATGTTGATAAGGACGGTTATCCTGAGGTTGCAGCTGCATTTGAGAAGGTCAAAAAAGAAGGAACAACTCAAACACAGGTTTCTGTTTTTAAATGGAACAAGAAATTGGGTAAATTTCAAGAGGTATATTATAAGATATTGGACTCTGTTAGTAATGGTGTAGATAATATTAAGGCAGTAGATATAATAAAGTCTGGGGAGAAAAATTTCGTATTCATTTACGATTATGATACAAAAAATAGTGGTATTCTTATATTGGGTCTTGAAAACAAAAAGTTTTTACCAATTTATAATACCAAGTATAACGGAGGTCTTGACCTTGATGATAGTGATAAGGATGGATTAAGTGAAATTGTTGGAATACACCGCTTTATTCAACATGTACAGAAACCGGTAATATTTAGGTATTATAAATGGAGCGGAACGAATTTTACGGAGTTTAATAGGAAGTTTGATTATGAGAATGATGATGGTACTAAAGGAAATTTTGTTCAGCCAATAAAACCGGAACAGGTAGTACTAAATTTTATAGAATCATATTTTCTTGATTTTAAAGATGAACTTGAAAAGCTTAGTGTTAATGACAAGGTAATAGACTATAATCTTAAAAACAGCTTTACAGTTAATAATGATGGTAGGTTAACCTATTTTGTTACCAAGGTTGCAGGCAAACAAGGGCAGACTATTGATATCAAGGCTTTTGGAAGCAAACAAGATACAATTGGTGTTACATTCCGCCTTATAAATAACAATGGAATATGGAAGGTTTCACAGATTATGTAAACCTTATCCATCTTTCTTCTATCTCCCTTAATAAGGCGAGGGAAGAATAGGGTATCAAAAGTTTTTGTAATAGGAGAGTGCATTTTGGGTAAGATTATAATCCTAGATGAACATACGGCAAACAAAATCGCAGCTGGTGAAGTGGTTGAAAGACCTGCCTCGGTTGTAAAAGAGCTTTGCGAAAATTCAATAGATGCAGGGGCAACATCAATTTCTGTTGAGATAAAAAATGGAGGAATCTCGTTCATAAAAATCGTGGATAACGGTTCTGGTCTCAATAAGGATGATGTAGAAATATCATTTGAAAAGCATTCAACAAGCAAAATCAGAAGTGCTGATGACTTGATGAGCATTTCTTCTATGGGATTCAGAGGAGAAGCTCTTGCGAGTATTTCTGCTGTATCACATTTGGAAATGATAACAAAAACTGCTGATGTAAAAGAAGGAAGCAGGATATTAGTAGAAGGATGCAATGTCGGTTTTAGACAGGATTATGGCTGCCCTGTTGGAACAACCATATTTGTAAAAGACCTTTTTTTTAATACGCCTGCAAGATATAAATTCTTAAAAAAGGATTACACAGAAGCTGGTTATGTTGAAGATGTAGTAACCATGCTAGCGTTAGGAAATCCATATATTTCATTCAAATTAGTCAGCAATGGTGCGATGATACTTCAAACTCCAGGCAATAATGACCTTTTGTCATGCGCATATAGTATTTTTGGTAGTACTGCCAAGGCAACTTTGAAAGTAGATTATGAACAAGACAATATTAAAGTATTCGGATTGGTTGGAAAACCGGAAACCTCACGCTCAAACAGAAGTCAGGAATTATTTTTTATAAATAATAGGATAATTAAAAACAAAACAATTACTTCTGCTGTTGAAGAGGCATATAAAACATTACTGCAGGTAGGGAAATATCCTTTTGTAATTCTTAATATTTCAATAAATCCCCAAATGATTGATATCAATGTACATCCTACTAAGCAAGAAGTAAGATTTTCTGATGAGAATCAAGTTTTTTCTTCAGTTTTTCATGCAGTAAAAAATACTTTGCTTGGTGCTGAAAGCCTTATTCCTGGCACAAATGAAGAATCAGAACCTTCGAAGCCTTTTATTAGCTATGATGTAAAAGATTCTGTTCCAATGTTTAATAATCAAACAAAAAAAACGGATTCAGGTTCTTTGTTTAGGACTGGTTTAAAAAATGAACATTTTGGTAATAATTATTTTAAGAAGAATGATAGTATAATCCAGTTGAATGAAGATGTAGAATCATACGATGAGACAAATGAATTAATTAAGGAAAAAAATCTTGAGATACAGGAATCTGAACAGAAATACGTTTCATACAAAATTGTGGGTACTGCATTTTCAACGTATATTATTGTTGAAATGGATGATGATTTATACATAATAGACCAACATGCAGCTCATGAACGGGTAATGTTTGAAAAGCTAAAAAAGGATAAACAAAGTGGACGTCAGCTATCTCAAATGCTTTTAATACCGGAAGTATTTGAATTAAAGCATAAGGAATTTGAGCTGATTAATCATAATAAAGAATTACTTGTGAAGCTTGGGATTATTGTTGAAGATTTCGGCGCAAATTCAGTTAAGATAAGTGCTATACCATACCTGTTCAACAAAACCGATGTAAGAGAGCTTATATTTGATTTGATTGATGGTTTGGATGAAATAGGCAGAGAGAGGAATGAATCATCAGAAGATAAACTTTTATACAGAATGGCATGTAGATCTGCTGTAAAAGCAAATACATTGTTGAGCAATGAAGAGATTATTGCACTTATTCAATCAATGAATAATCTTGAAAATCCATATACATGTCCACATGGAAGACCTACAGCAATAAAGATGACAAAGAGAGAGATTGAAAAGAAGTTCGGAAGAACTTGATAAACTTGTTCGTAGTCAGACTTAAAACCACGAACCAACAACCATCAACTTAACAATGTGCTGAACATTGATAGTTCTAAACTAAAACGGGAGTAGCAAAATGAAGAACAAGGTAGTAGTAATAGTTGGACCTACGGCTGTCGGAAAAACTAATCTGGCAATTGAGCTTGCAAAAAGAATTGAAGGTGAAATAATATCTGCAGATTCAATGCAAGTATATAAATATATGGATATTGGTACTGCAAAACCAACACCTGAGGAAATGCATGGAATAAAGCATTACATGATAGACGTTTTAGAGCCAAATGAAGAGTGCAATGTTGCAAAGTATAAAGAAATGGCAGAAGAATGCATTAAAGAAATATTAAGCAGAAAAAAGATTCCGATGATTGTAGGTGGTACGGGTTTATATATTAACTCAGTAGTAGATAACGTTGAATTCTCTGAAACCATAACAGATCGGGACTATAGAATGAAATTAGAAGCAAGAGCAAATTCTGAAGGAATCGAGGTGTTATATAAAGACCTTAAGGAAATAGACAAAGAGGCTGCGGAAAAGATACATCAAAATGATTTAAGAAGAATCATTAGAGCTCTAGAGGTATATCACTCTACAGGAAAGACTATTAGTTATCACAACAAATTATCACGACAGAATCCTTCAAAGTATGATTTTGTTATGATAGGGCTTAACATGGACAGAGCTGATTTGTATAAAAGAATTGATTTAAGGGTAGATGAAATGATTGCCAATGGATTAGTTGATGAAGTGAAAAATTTGATTGAAAAAGGTACTTCTTTTGAGCATACTTCTATGCAAGGATTAGGATATAAAGAGATTATGGAGTATATTGAGAGGGAAACAACCTTGGAACAAGCAGTTGAGATTATTAAGACAAACTCAAGAAGATATGCAAAAAGACAGATTACTTGGTTCAGAAGGGAACAAAGAATACAATGGTTTGATATGAATGAAAATTTGGAAAATATTATTAAAAAAATACTTAATTATCTTGAAGCTAAAGACTTTTTTATATAAAATAAGGATAACATTAAATTGTGGGAGGACCTAAGGATGAATAAAAACTTGATTAATTTACAAGATGTATTTCTAAACCAAGTAAGGAAGGAGCATGTTGCTGTTACAATATATCTGACAAATGGTTTCCAATTAAAAGGAATGGTAAAAGGATTTGATAACTTTACTGTGATACTTGAAGCAGAAGGCAAACAGCAAATGGTGTACAAGCATGCAATTTCAACAATAAGTCCAATTAAGGCTATAAACATATTAATCTCAAATGACAATAATAAACCGGAGCTGGATGCATAAATAAGTAAGCACAAATAATATAGGGGACATTCCTTTGGAGAGGTTTGTCCCCTAGAATTAATGGTAAGTTTTGTTAAGCGGGCGGGGGTTTGCGACATGGAGGAAGAAATCAAAAGAAGAAGAAAAGCCAAGGCGAAACCAGTGAGAAAAATTAAGTTTGGCAGATTAATTGTTATACTCGTGGGGCTGTTTTACTTTGTTATGTTTGTAAATGCGTTTTTTGGGCAGGAAATAAAAACATATGTAGTTACTTACGGGAAGATTGAGCAATCTGACAATGCCTATGGTCTTGTTATTAGAGATGAAAAAATAATAAGCAGCAGTACTTCTGGGAAATTAAAACCTGTTAAAGAGGAAGGCGAGAAAATTAGCAAGGGGGCTATTGTTGCGAGCATTTTTAATGATTCTGTTAATGAAATTGAAAAGAAAATATCAGATATTGATGATAGAATACAACGTGTTATAAGAGAAAATCAAAATAGCAGTAGTTATGCAAAGCTTAATTTTACTGGCGATATTAAAAAAATAGATGCTGATACTGAAATGAAAATTTTTGAGCTAAGTAGAATTGATAGAGAAAAAAACTTTGAGCAGGTTAGTAAGATAAAAGAATCTATAAATGAAAATATTAGAAAAAAAGCAGAGATTTCAGGTGAATTTGGTCAAGCAAGTCAATATATAAAAAATTTGATAAATCAAAAGAAGATACTTCAAAATAATATGATGACAATGAAACATAATCTTGTATCAAATTATGCAGGGGTAATTTCCTATAGTAGTGATGGGCTTGAAAGCATTCTTGTTCCAGCTACTGTGAAGAATTTAACAGTAGCAAGATTTAAAGAAATGGAAAGCCAAATTGAAGATAGAAAACCTGAAGCATCTAATGTTGTTAGAGTTATAGACAATTTTAAATGTTATGTTTGTGCTGTGATAACTAATAAAGAAAGAATTCCCAAAATAAAGGTTAATGATAATGTATGGCTGAGGTTCTCAAATGGAGATGAAGAATTAATACCAGCTGTTGTAAATAATATTTATATAGAAAAGGACGGCAGTGCTCTTGTTACTTATTATATAACAAATAATGTTGAAAATCTGATAAATTACAGGAAAGTAAATTTCGATATAGTTTGGTCGTATTCAAAAGGGTTAAAGGTTCCACTTACAGCAATAAAAAATGGGAAATTTTTAGATATTGATTTTGAAGACAAAAATAAAATTAATGAGGTAAGAGAAGGGGATAAGGTACATATAAAAATTTCAGGATATGGTGATAAAACTATCACTGGTTCTGTATATAATATTTCGAAGAATGATAAAGGAGGATATAATATAGATTTTATTCTAACAAAAGATGTTGAAGGATTGATTAATGGAAAACAAGCAAATGTTCAAATTGATTGGCTTGGAGTAAAGAATATCAACTTGCCACAAAGCTTTTCTGGGATTTGTATTGAAAAAAGTGGAGTAATGGCGGCGAATACTAGTTATGCCGAATTCCAGGAAGTGAAAATTCTTAAAAAAGACAATGAATATGCTATTGTTAATGAAGCAACCTCTACGTTTAATAAGGGAATTACCCTCTATGAAGAAATATTATTAAATGCTTCCAATGTTGAGGAAGGCAGGCAAATAAGAAAATGGGAATTATAAATGTTGAAGATTTGCGCGAAAAGCTAAATGATATTTATAATCGAATTGATGTTGCAGCAAAAAAATCGGGAAGAGTTGGCAAGGATGTTAAGCTTGTTGGTGTGACAAAAGGAACAGATATTGATGTTGTTAAGATAGCCTATGAATTGGGACTTGATGAATTTGCCGAAAGCAGGGTTCAAGAATTTATTCCAAAGCAAGAGGAACTACCCACGGCTAATTGGCATTTTATTGGAAGACTTCAAACAAACAAAGTAAAATATATTATCGATAAGGTAAGCTTGATTCATTCTTTAGATAGTATAGCTCTAGCTGAGGAAATTAATAGACAAGCTAAGAACAGAGGTTTGAAAGCCAATGTTCTTGTTGAGGTAAATATAAGTGGAGAAAGTTCAAAAGCAGGTATTGAACCTAAGAGATGTGAAGATTTCTTAAGAACAATTTCCGAATATGAGAATTTAACTGTCAAAGGGCTGATGACAATAGCTCCTTTTACCGAAAACCGGGAAGAAATTAGGTTTATTTTTGGCAATTTATATAAATTATTTATTGACATTGCTGAAAAAGAAATTCATAATATATATATGGAATATTTATCCGCAGGAATGACTAATGACTTTGAACTTGCTATAGAGGAAGGGGTTAATCTAGTCAGGATTGGAACGGGGATATTCGGCTCCAGATACTAATTTTCTGAACCTGATGAGGAGGGTTTCCTAATGACCAAATTATTTAATAAGATGCTGAATTTCGTCGGACTTGATACCGAGGAAGAGGACATTAAAGAGCTCGAATCTAAGAACAATACTGAATCGTTTTTATCTAACTACTCTCAGAAGAAAAATAAGGTTGTTAACATGCCTACATTTGCTCAAGTAAAAGTAGTTGTTATGCAGCCAGATGTTTTTGATGATGCATCAATAATTTGTGACCATCTTAAAGGTAAAAAACCAGTGGTTATAAACCTTGAATCTGCTGAAAAAGATGTAGCTAGAAGGATTGTCGATTTCTTAAGTGGTTCGGTATACGCTTTAGATGGTACAATACAAAAGGTTTCTAATTCAATATTCATCGTTGCTCCTCATAACGTAGACGTTATGGGCGAATTTAAGGATGAACTTAGAACAAAGGGAGTATTTCCTTGGGCTAAATAGATTTAGTTTACTATCATAATAGTAAAAATGAAGTTTTGTCATACTTGGCGGTATATCAATTTAAGCAGAAAGAGGCGGAACTTTTTTGAATGATACAACTATTATTAGAACGGTAATATTTGCACTTGTGAATCTCTTGTGGTTTTTAGAGATTCTCTTATTTATTAGGGCAATTATTTCATGGATACCAGGTTCTGAAAACAACAAATTTTCTGAAATAATTATTAACATCACTGAACCTTTACTTCTTCCATTTAGGGAGTTAGTTTCGCGTTCTGCAATAGGCGAAGGATTCTTCCTTGATATTTCATTTATTGTTGTTTTGCTTATTTTAGAAATGTGTAGAAGATTTTTAGAAAGTTTAACTATTTAACCAAAGGAGAGATGCACATGCTTACTCCACTGGATATTGAAAACCAAAAATTTAAAAAGATAGTTTGGGGTTATTCTTCAGAAGAGGTTGATGAGTTCTTAGATAAAGTAATTGAGAGCTATGAAACCATATATAAAGAAAACATTGAGCTTAAGGACAAAATAGGGGTTCTAAATGAAGGGATACAGCATTACAAAGCTATTGAAGAAACCTTAAAGAATACTCTTATGGTTGCACAAACAACCAGTGATGATATTAAGAAAAATGCTTATGGAAAGGCAGAAAATATTATTAAGGAAGCAGAGATTAGGGCTGAGAGAATAATTGGTGAGGCTAACCAGCAAGCTACAAAGGCAAGATATGAGTGCGAGGAACAGAAAAAGGAATATAATGTTTTTAGAGCAAAAATGGAAAGTCAGCTTTTATCCCAGCTTGAGATAATGAGAAAAGCTGTAGAAGAATAAAGATTATATATAAAAAAAGGAAGAAAAAATTCTTCCTTTTTTTGTTGTTTTAAATCCTAATTTATTGTCAATACTTTTAAAGAAAGAAAAAAATAGTAATAAATTTTTATTTCGATAATACATATTATGTTAACAAAGGTTGAAATAATATGGAGGGATTTATGAAAAGCGAGGAAGAAAATTTTATAACTTCAAAGCACGTAAGGACATTAAAAAACATGAAAAAAAACAGTGTGAATAACATAATACTTATATTTATAATGATTATATGCTTGGTCTTATTAATACTAAATAATCTGAGAACGTACAGTACATGTGATATGCTGGCATATCAAATTGAGGAGATGAAGAAAAAACATACAGATAAAGATACTGTTGTAAAACAAGAAATTAATAAAAAAGTAGTGGCTCAAAATGATTTAAAATCAGGTGAGCAATTAAATAAATTATTAGCTGAAAATGAATATCTTAAAAAGATTAATAAAAATATTTCAGAGGATAATGTAAGCCTTCAAAATTCTTTAAAAATTGCTGCGACTGTAGGAGTAAAACCCAAAAATTTCAGCAGACCTTCAATCATAACTTCTCGTTCAATGAATGAAAGATGGAAGTATCTTGGAAAGTTCAAAGGGACTGCGTATACTCCCAGTGTATCAGAATGTGGAAACAATAAAGGAATTACTTATTCAGGGAAGCCTATAATTCCAGGAACTACTATTGCTGTTGATACAAAGTACTGGCCTATAGGAACAGAATTTTATGTTAAGGGAATAGGATATGTAACAGCAATGGATACAGGAAATGCTGTTAAAGGAAAAAATAGATTCGATTTTGCGGTTTTTGATAAGAAGTTTGCTTTTGCTCTTGGAACAAGAAACTGGGATGTTTACCTTGTAAGGATGGGGAGCGGGAGGGTTAAGTAACTTTAGAGCGACCCAAACAAATAGATTACAGAAGCAAAACTACAAAGACACTTTTATAAATACTAAAAAATAAATAAATTTTTCTATATAACCAATTGACCTTCCAAAATAATTAATATATAATAAACAAGGAACAAATGTTCGCATAAGTTTTGTTTTAATCAATACAACAGACTAAAGAATTTTATAAGAGGAAGGTGTTTTGTGTGGATGCTGGAGCGAGTTTAGAAAGAAAAAAAGCCATTGAAATGGCTATGAGTCAGATTGAGAAGCAATTTGGAAAAGGTTCTATAATGAAACTGGGGGAAAGCACTCATCTTAATGTTGAGGTTGTTTCAACGGGAGCGCTTAGCCTTGATATAGCATTGGGAGTTGGGGGAATGCCAAGAGGAAGAGTCATAGAAATATTTGGTCCTGAATCTTCGGGAAAAACTACTGTAGCGTTGCATGTAATTGCTGAAGCTCAGAGAGTAGGCGGTGAAGCTGCTTTTATTGATGCAGAGCATGCACTTGACCCTGTATACGCAAAAAATCTTGGTGTAGATGTTGAAAATTTGATTGTGTCGCAACCTGATACAGGAGAACAGGCTTTAGAGATTGCTGAAGCTCTTGTAAGAAGCGGAGCTATTGATGTTATAGTAGTAGATTCAGTTGCTGCACTTGTGCCAAAAGCTGAGATAGACGGTGAAATGGGAGATTCTCATATGGGTTTACAGGCAAGGCTTATGTCTCAAGCATTAAGAAAGCTAGCTGGAGTAATAAATAAATCAAAAACAACGGTTATTTTTATAAACCAACTTAGAGAAAAAATAGGAATAATGTTTGGAAACCCAGAAACGACTACAGGCGGGAGAGCTTTAAAGTTTTATGCATCGGTGAGGATTGATATACGTAAAGTTGAAACGTTAAAAATAGGGAATGATGTTATAGGGACAAGAACAAAAGCGAAAGTGGTGAAAAATAAGGTTGCTCCTCCTTTTAAGGAAGCTGAATTTGATATTATATATGGCTTGGGCATTTCCAAGGAAGGTAACATACTTGATATTGGCGTAAACCTTGATATTGTCAACAAGAGTGGTGCATGGTTCTCGTATAATGATCAGAGAATTGGTCAAGGTAGGGAAAATGCAAAGCAATTTTTGAAAGAAAATCCTGATATGATGAGTGAAATTGAAAAGAAGATTAGAGAGAATTTCAATGAAGCTTTTGTAAAAAGCATGAGTGATAGAGGTTCTGATGATATGAATTAAATTGTTTTCCTTAGTTTAATTTTAAAAAATGTTTTTAAAAAGGTAATATGAATGGTTATAACAAGACTAGAAAAAAATAGAAGCAAGAATTATTCCGTTTATGTTGATGATAAAATTGCTTTTGAAATCACCGAGTATGCGTTGTTTAAATTAGATGTCCATATTGGAAAGGAACTGAATGAAAAAGAACTTGATTTGATCAGGAATCAAGTTCTTATATCTATAGCCCAAAATGATGCAATAAGCTTTGTTTCATATAAAATGAGAACAACACATGAAGTGGAATTGAAGCTGAAAGAGAAATATGCGATTGAGATTATAGAAGAAGTGGTTGATTATCTTAATCAAAATGGTTATTTAAATGACGAGATTTATGCAGAAAAATTTATTATCGAAAAGAAGAGGCTTGAAAAGCTTTCAAAAAAGGTTTTGATGTACAAACTTCTTGGAAAAGGAATAAGCAAATCAATAATAGAAGAAAAAATAAGCCAGCTTGAATATGATGAAAGTGAATATGCAAAAAAGCTTGTAAGTAAGTTTTCTAAAGCTATAAAAGAAAAGGAACCATTTAAAACCGAAGGGTATTTATATAGAAAAGGATTTTCGAAAGATACTATAAAGTCAGTAATAAAGGAAGAAACAAACCAAGATGGAGACTAAAACTATATCTTGGTTCGTTTTTATTGTTGTAATAGTTAATAATTTTGGTAAAATGTATACGTTGAAAAACTTCTGAAAGAGGCTAAAAATGATTGAATATGGAAAAGTAATAATTCGTCCTGTGGAAAGAACAGATTTGGAGATTGTTCGAAAATGGTATAATGATGATGAAATAATGTATTGGGGTTCTGGTGCAAAACCAGATATGATGGTATCAATAGATTATCTTGAAGATGTATGGTATCCTCAAACCTTTACAGATTATTCAGTAAGAATGATGATAGAAACAAAAGACGGTGACCCTATTGGTATTGTTGGTTTCAAAGATATGAATACTCAGGAAAGAAGATGCAGGATGCTTATTTTTATTGGTGAGAAGCATTGTTGGGGTAAGGGTTATGGAACTGATTCAATTAAAGGATTCTTGAAGTATTTATTCAATAGGTGGAATGTTCAAAGGGTTGAGGTGGATACATGGGATGGAAATGAAAGAGCTATTGCAGCTTACAAAAAATGTGGTTTTGTTGAAGAAGGAAGATTGAGAAAGGCGAGATATGTTGATGGAGAGTATAAAGATGAGATTATTCTAGGTGTTTTGAAAGAAGAATTTGAGGAATAATTTTTTGCAATATAGATTGTGACTTAGTAGAAAGAAAAACAAATTTCCTCATAAAATCTTAAATAGCAACGGTAACTCATTCTGATGTTCCTTCCAAAAAAGTCCGGCTCGAATGATTTACCTTAGAGGTATGCCAAAAGAGTATAAGATTTTACTCGAAAATTATATAGTTAATATTTCAATAAAAGCTAAAAACAAATATTTTGAAACGGAGGAAACAAAATGAAACCTAGCGTAATAAGGGATATTTCGCTTGCAGAATCAGGTAAAAGAAAGATTGAATGGGTAAGAAAAAATATGCCTCTTTTGAGGACACTTGAAGAGGATTTTACAAAAAATAAATATTTTAACGGCAAGAGCATATCAATGTCAATTCATCTTGAAGCAAAGACAGCTTACTTGGCAAAGGTATTGGCGGCTGGTGGTGCACGGGTATCAATTACTGGAAGTAATCCTCTATCAACACAGGATGATGTTGCTGCAGGATTAGCTGCTGATGGATTGAACGTATATGCTTGGTACAATAGTACACCGGAGGAATACAATGAGCATCTGAATCTCTGCCTGGATGTAGAACCTGACATTATTATTGATGATGGCGGCGATTTAGTTCATCTTCTTCATACAACAAGGAAAGACCTTTTACCAAAAATTTTGGGAGGTTCAGAGGAAACAACAACAGGTGTTTTGAGACTTCGCGCAATGGAAAGGGAAGGTATTCTGAAGTTCCCAATGATTTCAGTAAATGATGCATTTTGCAAATACTTATTTGACAATAGATACGGAACAGGGCAATCGGTTTGGGATGGAATTAACAGAACAACCAATCTCATCGTTAGCGGAAAGAATGTTGTAGTAATCGGTTATGGATGGTGTGGTAAAGGAACTGCAATGAGAGCAAAGGGCTTGGGTGCAAATGTAATAATTTGTGAAGTTAATTCTGTTAAGGCAATTGAAGCTGTAATGGATGGGTTCAGGGTTATGAAGCTTGAGCAGGCTGCCAGGATTGGAGATATATTTGTTACTGTTACAGGGTGTACAAAAGTCATCGACAAAAATCATTTCGAATTAATGAGAGATGGGGCAATAATGGCAAATGCCGGCCATTTTGATGTTGAAATTTGGAAACCGGATCTTGATAAAATGGCAGTAGAAAAAAAGGAACAAAGAAAAAATATTATGGGTTATAAAATGCCTGACGGAAGATGGCTTAATCTACTTGCTGAAGGAAGGCTCGTAAATCTTGCTGCTGGAGATGGACATCCTGCTGAAATTATGGATATGAGTTTTGCTCTTCAGGCACTTTCTGCAAAGTATGTTCTAGAAAATTACTCCAGAATGGAAAGAAAGGTTTATAATGTTCCAGAAGAAATTGATAAATATGTTGCAGAATTAAAGCTCAAGTCTTGGGGACTTGAGATTGATAAATTAACTGATTACCAGAAAGAATATTTGTCTGGATGGGGAGAATAACTTACCATGTATCTCACCTCTCTAAATTTTATAGAGGATAGGGAAAATATTGTGCTGGAGTAAGTTTTATAGAATAGTTTAGTACCCCCTCTTTTGAAAAGAGATGGGCTAGGGAGTTAGAACTTAGAACAATATGAGGAGGTAATAGTATGGATTTACTAATAAGAAATGCCAAAATTTTAACTATGAATGATAATATGGATATTATTGAAAATGGAACAGTTGCAATAAGGGATGATAAGATATTCTATGTTAGCAATAATAATATTGTACCTCCTGATTTTTCAACCAGCAATGTTATTGATGCCAAAGGAAGGCTTGTCATGCCAGGTTTGGTAAATGCTCATACACATGCGGCTATGTCTCTGCTGAGGAATTATGCTGATGATTTACCGTTGGAACAGTGGCTTTTTGATAAAATATTTCCTGTTGAAGATAAATTAACTGCTGAAGATGTTTATTGGGGAAGTATGATTAGCATAATTGAAATGATAAAGTCAGGCACAACCTGCTTTGCAGATATGTATTTCTTTATGGAGGAAGTTGCAAGAGCAGTTGCTGAAACCGGGATTAGAGCTAACCTTTCAAGAGGACTGATTTGTCCTTCTTCTGATTATGATTTTAATAATGATATTAGAATTAAAGAAACAAGAGAATTGTTCAATAATTGGAATGGAAAAGAAAACGGAAGAATAAAGGTATATGTTGCACCACATTCGGTTTATACATGTTCTCCTTCTTATGTGCAAGATACAGTAAATCTTGCCAAGGAATTAAATACCGGAATACATATACACTTACTTGAGACACAGGTTGAAGAACGCGATAGTATTAAGAATTTTGGATGTACTTCAATTGAGCATTGTGACAAAATGGGCATGTTTGATGTTCCAACTATTGCTGCACACTGTGTGCATCTTTCAGATGAAGATTTGAATATAATAGCAAAAAAGAAGGTTAATATTGCACACAATCCCGGAAGCAATCTTAAGCTTGCCAGTGGAATAGCAAGATTACCTGAAATGCTTCAAAAAGGAATTAATGTTGCTTTAGGTACAGATGGACCAGCGAGTAATAACAATCTGGATATGTTTGAAGAGATAAGGCTTGCAGCATTAATAAGCAAGGGTTTCCATATGAATGCAGTTTTAATAAGTGCAGCTGAAGCTTTGAAATTGGCGGTAAATAATGGTGCAAAAGCACTTGGGTTCGGAGATGAACTGGGTGAAATAAAGACAGGAATGAAAGCTGATATTTTAATAATTGATACAGACAAGGTAAACTATATTCCTGAAAACAACATGATATCTGCACTTGCTTATTCTTCAAACAGTCAGGATGTTGATACTGTAATAGTTGATGGAAAGATTCTTATGCAAGGAAGAGAGTTAAAAACCATTGACGAGGAAAAGGTTAAGTTTATGGCTAAAGAGAAGGCTAAGGCATTAATTAATCGTGTTTAGTATTGAGTGAGGTCTTGAAAAAAGAAGGCTTTGCTGATAAAATAGTGTCTGACAGTTTATGCTGATATGGCTCAGCTGGTAGAGCAGCTCATTCGTAATGAGCAGGTCGCCGGTTCGAATCCGGCTATCAGCTCCAAAAAAATATATAGCAGAAGGACTTGAACCACGAGGGTTCAAGTCCTTCTGCTATCACACTGTTTATGATATACTAAATGTAGATTATTTATTATACATTCAGGAGGGGCATGATGAATAACATTTTAATTGTCGAGGATGATGTAGCCCTGAGTAATGGCATTGTTCTCGCTTTGAAAGATGATAATTGCTTCTTTGTGCAGGCTTATGATATTACTGCCGCAAAGAAACAAATTAGAAGCAATGCCTTTGATTTGGTGATATTGGATATCAATTTACCAGATGGAAATGGTATTGACCTTTTAGCTGATATTCGCAAGACGTTGGCTTTACCTGTTATTGTTCTGACCGCCAATGATATGGAAACTGATATTGTAACAGGTTTTGAGCTTGGTGCGGATGACTACATCACAAAGCCTTTCAGCCTTATGGTGCTGCGAGCAAGAGTAGGTGTCCAGTTGCGAAAAGTCAGACAGCAGCTTCCTGATACCTTGCAAATTGACAAGTTTTCTTTTTCCTTTGAAAAGATGGAGTTTTTGAAAGACGGTAAACTTATTGAACTCAGCAAAACCGAGCAGAAATTGCTCAGGGCTTTAATAGAGAACCGAGGGAATACTATTCCCCGTGCAAGTTTGGTGGACAGAATTTGGACAGATGGAGCAGAGTATGTTGATGAAAACGCTCTATCTGTTACGATAAAAAGACTACGTGATAAATTAGAAGATATTCCGTCTGTACCGCAATATATCAAAACAGTCTACGGCATTGGCTATACATGGGCGGTGAAGTGATATGAGCACGCTTGATTACGTTTGTATCGGGATTGCAATTGCTGCGGTATTAGTGGCTGCGGTTATTATTATCTTATACCGAAAAGGGACAAAGAAAACGCTTGAAAACATTAGAAATATGTTGGATACAGCCATAGACGACAGATTTGTTGAGGGCGTTTTTAATGAATCTGTTTTATCTGCGCTGGAAGCGAAGCTTGCACGGTATCTTTCCATATGTACTGTATCCTCAAAGAATTTGCTTGATGAGAAGGATAAAATAAAAGGATTGATTTCTGATATTTCACATCAGACCAAAACGCCTATTGCCAATATCCTGCTTTATTCGCAACTGCTAAGTGAACACGAATTGCCGGAGGATTGTATTGTTTGTGTGAAAGCCTTGTCCTCACAGGCGGAAAAGCTGAATTTTCTTATCAGTGCTTTGGTGAAAATATCACGGCTTGAAACGGGTATTATCACTGTTTCACCTGAACAGGAAGCGGTACAAAGATTACTGGATGAAGTGCGAGAACAAATTATGCCAAAGGCGGACTCAAAAGGTATTTCTGTTCACATGAAAGACACGGAGATAAGAGCCTGTTTTGACCTTAAATGGACTACCGAAGCAGTATATAATATCATTGACAACGCCGTAAAGTATACAGAAAGCGGTGGGAGTATTACTATAAAAGCTGTACCCTACGAGCTGTTTTGCCGTATTGACATTGCCGATAATGGGATTGGTATTGCAGAGGATGAACAAAGTAAAATATTTAACCGCTTTTATCGGTCTGGAGATGTCAGCAACCAAGAAGGTGTAGGTATTGGATTGTTTTTGGCAAGAGAGATTGTGGCAGCAGAAGACGGTTATGTCAAAGGTTCTTCTGTGATGGGTGGTGGCTCCACTTTTTCGGTTTTTTTACCTATGGGAAAGTAATTCTTTCAAAACTGTTAGATTTCAGAAAGATTGTCGAAAGATTGTTATGCTATAGTCTATATTATAGGAAACTGTAATACAGACTTTTCTTTTTGGGAGGGAATCAAAAATGACTATACTTGAAACAACGGAACTGAAAAAATATTATGGAAGCGGAGATACAACGGTCAAAGCATTAGATGGCGTTGAAATTACGGTAGAAAACTCCGAGTTTGTGGCAATTGTAGGAACATCCGGCAGCGGTAAGTCTACACTTTTGCATATGCTGGGCGGGCTTGACCGTCCTACAAGTGGAACAGTGACCGTTGATGGAAAGGAAATTTTTTCGCTGAAAGATGAAGAACTAACCATTTTCCGCAGAAGAAAAATTGGGTTCGTGTTTCAAAGTTACAATCTTGTACCTGTCTTGAATGTGTATGAGAATATTGTCCTGCCTATTCAGCTTGATGGTAACCAACCAGACAAATCCTATGTGGACAAAATTATAGGGACTTTGGGACTAGAAAGTAAGCTGAACAATCTGCCAAACAATCTTTCAGGTGGTCAGCAGCAGCGTGTAGCGATTGCCAGAGCTTTAGCGGTAAAACCTGCTATTATCCTTGCTGATGAACCGACAGGAAACCTGGATAGTAAGACAAGTCTTGACGTATTGGGGCTTCTCAAAGTAACCAGCCAGCAATTTAAGCAGACTATTGTAATGATTACGCACAATGAGGAAATTGCGCAAATGGCAGACCGTATTATCCGCATTGAGGACGGAAAAGTTGTAGGTGGTGAGGGCAAATGATTAAGGTAAATAACAAAAAAGCTATTCGTAACCTGGCAGACAAAAGTTTTAAGGCTAATAGAGCTCGCAATGTGATAGCAATTATTGCTATTGCGCTTACTGCCATACTATTTACTACGCTTTTTACTATGGGAATGGGGTCGGTAGAAAGTTTACAAAAGGCTGCTATGCGTCAGGCAGGCGGTGATGGTCATGCTATGCTTAAATATATAACCGATGAAGAATTCAACAACGTTAAAAACCATCCGCTCATCAAAGAAATAGCATATAATCGTATGCTTTGTGATGGTGTAGAAAATAAAGAATTTTTAAAGCGTCGTGCAGAATTTTGGTACTACGATGATGTAGGATTGAAAATTGGATTTTGCGAACCTACAAGCGGACACAGACCTACAGCTGAAAATGAAGTTATTGCAGATACCAAGACCCTGCAGTTGATGGGTGTTACTTTAAAGATAGGTGCTCCGCTTACACTTACACTTGACATCAGGGGCAAGGAAGTACAGCGCAATTTTGTACTCTCTGGTTGGTGGGAAAGTGACCCTGTTTTTAATGTGGGACAGATATTTGCTTCCCGTGCTTATATAGATGCTCATGTGGATGAATTGCAAAACACATATAAGAAAGACAATTCTTTCACAGGTGCTATCAATGCGTATATCATGTTTAAAAATAGCATTGATTTAGAAGGAAAGCTAAAAAAAGTCATTACCGATAGTGGCTATTCTATTGATGAAAAGGCATCTAATTACATTGAGAATAATGTGAACTGGGCATACCTTTCTACAAATTTTGGAATGGATTCAAGTACTTTGATTGCATTGATTTCCGGTTCGCTTCTGATTGTTTTTACTGGCTATCTTATAATATACAACATTTTTCAGATTTCCGTTATTCGGGATATCCGCTTTTACGGTCTTTTAAAAACCATCGGCACAACCGGGAGGCAGATACGCCGTATTATCCGCAGACAGGCACTGATTCTTTCTGCCATTGGAATACCGATTGGACTGATTGCTGGATTCTTTATCGGCAAATCTCTTGTTCCCCTTATTATGAGTAATACCTCATATGCTGAAAGTGCAGTATATGTATCGCCCAACCCGCTGATATTTATTGGTGCGGCGCTGTTTGCATTGGTTACTGTGGTTATAAGTACCTTTAAGCCGGGCAGGATAGCTGCTGCTGTATCACCAGTAGAAGCAGTGCGCTATACGGATGGAAATACAAAAAAGAATTCTAAACTGAAAAAGTCCACTGATGGAGGAAAAATGCTTCATATGGCATTGTCCAATTTAGGACGTAATAAAAAACGTACTGTGTTAGTAGTTATCAGCTTGTCACTAAGTCTCGTGCTTCTAAATACTGTGTTTACGTTGTCCCAAAGTATCGACATGGATAAGTTCTTATCTAAATTTGTGGACACCGATTTTCTTATTGCACATGCTGATTACTTCCAAAATAAATTTTATGGTTCCGATAATCAAACTACCGAAAGCTTTATTCAGGCAGTACAAGCTCAGCCTGGTTTTGAAGAAGGCGGACGGCTTTACAGTGGCAAAGAGGAATTGTTTGCGGCAGAGGATAAAAAGAATACGACACAGAACTATAACATTAATACTTATGGTGACTTTATGGCTGCAGTTTATGGGCTTGAGGATTTGCCACTTCAACGGTTGGAGCTTATTGACGGCGAGCTTGATTTTGCAAAGCTGGCTACTGGCAAGTATATTCTGGAGGGAGTGCGATTAGACGACAACAATGTGCCAGAAATGAAGCGTACGCATTTTGCGGTAGGTGAAACTGTTACGCTTCACAACTATAAAGGAACATCAGAAACATTTGAGGACAGGAAGTATACTACATCGAAGTTTACCGTGCTCGGCCATGTGGCTATCAAATATTATTCAAATTCAGACCGTATTGGCTGGGATTATAACTTCTATATTCCTGCAGATGTCTATAAAACATTGGTAGCACAGCCAGCCGTAATGAGTTATGCTTTTAATGTTTCCAAAGATCAAGAGGCAGCAATGGAGAGATTTTTGAAAAGTTACACTGACACGGTGGAGCCTGTCATGAATTACACCTCAAAATTTACATCCCTTAATGAATTTTCTGGTATGCGCAATACCGTTGTTATGATTGGCGGTGCACTTAGCCTTATTATTGGTTTGATTGGGATACTCAATTTTATCAATGCTATCCTCACAAGCATCTTAACCCGTCGTAAGGAATTTGCCATGCTGCAAAGCATTGGGATGACAAGAAAACAGTTGCACAGTATGCTAATATTTGAAGGACTTTATTATGTTCTTGGTACCTGTGTTTTCTCGCTCTTTTTTGGCATACTGTTTTCACTTTTGATTGTTAAATCCTTCTGTGGTTTGCTGTGGTTCTTCAGCTATCATTTTATTCTGTGGCCTCTTTTAATCGTACTGCCTTTCCTACTTGTACTTGGAGCAATTATTCCTTTGATATCGTATGCAATGACTGATAAGCAAAGTATAGTGGAGAGACTCCGAGAGGCGGAATAGTTTCACGTTGTGGGCATTATGGGAAAAAGAACAATGACATCGTTTTTAACTTAACAATCTAAAAAAATATTAAAAAAATTAAATGGGAGGATATAAATCCTCCCGTCTTGTCGTTTGCTATTTATTATTCGTTTTGTGCTAAGTATTAATCACCGCAGCAGCCGTTGCCAAAGCAATTGCATACTAAGAAGACTATTACTGCGAGACATAAGCACTGGTTGTCGAAAAGGCTTCCGAATTCGAATCCATCACCACAGCAGCAGCACAATAGAACAATAAGGATGATAATCCAAATCCATTCATTGTTAAAACAACCTTTAGATAACATTGAATAACCCCCTTTTTTACTTTGCTAACACATACTATTCTTTATCTTACTGATGTGTTACAAAGAAAAAACAATTATAATTAAATTAATTAATTGGTTGAATGAAAGAATTTGTTCATTTTAGGTTATTAATAGTATATAATTATTCTGAAGAATTTGTATAAAGGTGGGGATGTATTATGTGGATGAAGTGGCTTATACTTGCAGGGCTTTTGTTTGTTGGAGAGATAGTCACTACAGGATTTATCCTATTCTGGTTTGGTGTTGCGGCAGTTATAGCTGCGATATTGTCCTTTGTAGGTGTGAATTTGTATATTCAAGGTATTGTATTTGTTCTTGTTGCGGCAGTTCTCATAGTGTTTACTAGACCTCTCACGAAGGCTCTGATCAATCCTAAAGATAACCCAAGTAATGTTTTTGCTATTGTGGGGAAAAAAGGTACGGTTATGCAGGAAATTAATAATATTCAAGGATTAGGTCAAGTTAAGATTTCTGGTGAAGTTTGGAGTGCACAATCTGAAGATGGTTCGGATTTGCCTGTTGATACACAGGTTGAGGTATTAAGGGTAGAAGGTGTAAGGGTAATTGTAAGACCAATAATAACAAAGGAGGGGCAGGAATAAATGACAATAGGATTTTTAATTTTTTTAGGAGTACTTGTATTAATTGTTGGAGTTAGCACAGTAAAGATTGTTAGACAATCAGAGGTGTATATTATTGAGAGATTCGGTAAGTTTTACATGGCAGCTACACCGGGGTTAAACATTATAATACCTTTCATTGATAACGTAAGAGCTGTTGTAAGCATGAGGCAGCAAACAATGGATATTCCTCCGCAGAGTGTTATTACAAAGGATAATGTATCTATCACAATTGATACGGTTGTTTTTTACCAGATTTCTGATGCTGCAAAAGCAGTTTATGAAATTGATTCACTTCAAAGAGGTATATCATACCTTGCTATGACAACAATACGTGACATTATAGGTAAAATGGAGCTTGATAACACCTTTAGTTCAAGAGATAATATAAATTCACAATTGCGTCAGATTCTTGATGAAGCGACTGATAAATGGGGATGTAGAGTTGATAGAGTTGAAGTAAAGGATATCAAACCTCCACCAGATATTAAAGACGCAATGGAAAAACAGATGAATGCAGAAAGAACCAAGAGAGCTTTAATCCTTCAAGCTGAAGGAGAACGTC
>Ga0074198_1000839_pt1 | contig 26219 bp, 22 predicted proteins | sample EPASupsiteSAE323_FD_64527 | JGI IMG/M metagenome (GOLD analysis project Ga0074198, IMG submission 64527) | Bioremediated contaminated groundwater from EPA Superfund site, New Mexico - Sample SAE3-23 | ecosystem: Environmental > Aquatic > Deep subsurface > Groundwater > Contaminated ...
CGAACCGACTGCCGCATAAGGCAAGCGAAGTATTGATAACAAGAGTTCGTGGGGCACCAAAAACAGCATTCCCGGTTAAATAGGCAATGTCATTGGCAATGGCACCGAGGTCCCCGATATGAACGGCAGTGCGTTCGAGTTCGAGAGCAATGGCCCGAATGACTGCGGCACGAAGCGAAATCTCATGATGACGTAAGGCTTCCTCAGCACTCGCACACGCGGTGGCATGAGCAATCACGGAATCACCGGCAATGGATTCCGCAAGATGTATTGAAAACGGGTTGGCTTTCGATTTTGCATTTTTTTCAAATAACGATTCGACTCCGCGATGCTGGAACCCGAGTTGAATTTCAAGATGATGCACGAGCTCGCCGCTGCACATAAACCGGAAATGCCCGGGTTCGATAATACCGGCATGAACGGGACCGACTGCGACTTCATGCAATTCATCCCCGGTCATTTTAAAGAACGGGTAATCTTTTAATGCTTTCGATTGATCTGCGCGGCGGAAATCATAACGAACGGGTTTAAGCCACGGGTGGCCTTCGGGGAGAATACCGAATTCATCGTAAAACTCTCTCTCGAATATATGAAAAGGAGGTGCATCTTTCGTGATCGATGGATAAGAGGAGCCCTTTTCGAGTAAGGTAGAATAAATAAAGAGCATGGAATTTTCATCATCTGCAAGTACAGCAATCAGTAAAACCTTGGGACTGGAAGCGTTTGGAGAAGGAACTCCGAAGAAAGAGATCACGCGGTTGTGTTTATGATACGCATCGATCATTTCTTTACGGAATTCATCTATAGGGATACAGGGTATCTCTTTTCGTGAGACTGCCCGGTTATTTCGTGTAATTAACCTGTTCATGATTGAACTCCTTTCGAATTATAGAATGGGAATAAACGCATTAGCAGCCTCCGTCAACAGAGAATGAATAAAACCCGGCATGTACAATCCCATGACAAGCAGGAAAAGTAAAAGAATAACCTGCGGGAGATAGAGAAGGGGGGAAATTTTTCCAGCAGTCACATGCTCAAGTTTTGAACCGAAACTCATGCGCATCACCGACTTTCCCATTCCGTACAGGATGAGGGTGAGGAGGAAGAAAAAGAGTATGAGCAATACCGCTGATGCCGCAAACGGCAAGAACACGAAGGGTGTATGGATATACGCTTCACTGATGCGCGGGCTGAAGGCAAAAAACACGAGCGGTAAAACAGCGATGTTGACAGGAGCTGCCCACATAAACCATTTTTTACCTTGATCGATCGCCAAACGACCTACTTCAGCCTCTTCTCCGCCCGCTTTTACCCATTTGACTCCCAAATAGATCATGACGATCCCCGTGAATGCAAATGCAGTGAGGAAGAAGTTGATGAGACGGAAGAACGTCAACGGGGTCAACATAATGTCCCAAATATTTTGTACTGAGGCAAATAATTCCGGTTGCAAATAGAGGTTTGACATCGACATAAACACAGGCGGCAACGTATAGAACGTCAATACCGTGACCAAACCGATAGCGATATGGAACCCTTTGTGGTTATGCAATGAATGCCAGCTAAATTTATACGCATACGAGAGCAAGAACGCGAAGATGTTCCCGTAAATGATGTGCAAAATATGCGGAGATACTTTTAGAATCGCCGTATAGAAAAATCCGGTATAAAGTACCGAAATAACGAGCAACGGAGCGACCCCCCACAATGCCCCCATATTTTCACTGATGGTGGTAGGGTTGGTCATTTTGTACGCCAACAAATCGTTTGTTTTGGATTTTTTGAATACACCAAAAATATTATACAAAACCGACGCCGTTGAAGCACCGATGAGGGTATAGATAAATGCGATATGCACAACAAATACAATAATTCCAAGCGTGTCAAAAAACCAGCCTGGGAGTCCCATCGTCGGTACGACGAGAGGGATGTCAAAAGGGAGTTTCCAGTTCATTATTTGATCTCTCCTCTTTTATTAAGTGATGCGATATACGCCGCAAGCGCGTCTTTCTCGGCTTCGGTTCCGGTAAACGGAGGCATATAGGGTGTTCCCCCGCCCGGTAGGTTGTTGATACGATTACGGATCGCCTCTTCACTCCACCCTTTGGTTAGAAATTTAAGACCGTTGATACCGTTTTCGGTATGGCAGGCGCGACACTCGATTTGGGCAATCGTATGACCCACGTCGATGAGGTTTGATTTGTCCTCTTTGATCACTTTTTTATCCTCATCAACAAAGACGGCGTGTTTGAGAATACCTACTTTGTTGAGATACGGTACGTCAGTGACGCGGATACCGTTAGCGTACATGTAGTTGTAAATCAAGTACGGTTTGCGAATAAACTCACGTGTACGCTCTTCGAATCCCCAAAAGAGCATAAACGCTGCAACCATGAGGGTAGCCGCAATGTAGGGCATCCGTTTAGGGGAGAAGTAGGCGATGATCGTTGTGAGTACCACCGCACCGCCGATACCGCTGATGATCATGTACATCATGTTCATATTGTCGGCAAAAGCTCTCGTCATCATCGCCGTCGGGATCATCGCACGCGCCGCTTCAGGGATTTGGAGTAGATAGTAGTATCCAAATGCAGCAGCAACAGGAACGGTAACCATCATGATGGTTGCGAAGAATTTGATCATGCGCTCTTTGGTGGCACGAATCTCATCATCTTTACTGAAACTCGTAATGAGCCATGTCCATAGAATAGCAAGTGCTCCGGCAAATGCAATCGAACTAAAGGTTCTCATCATAAGTCCCGGTATCCATGTCGGATTAAAGAGGGCATTATTGTAGTTGACGACTCCCGGATATACTTCAGGATCGATCCACGGTTGACCGTCGAAATTCGGAGTCAACATAAAGCCCAAAATAGCGGTAATAATGAGCATGGTTACCCATGAGGAGACGGCGTAAAAAATACCGAAGTTAACAGATTTGACACGCCCCTGAGCTGTTGCGGCTTTCGGTTTCCACGTCATAAACCAGAAGAGGAGTAAGATAACCTCGAAGTTAAAGACAATCCACTCGATAAACCATTTCCAAAAGAAGACGCGGATGAGCCCCCCGATAGCGTTGGGGCTGATAATGTTAGCGTGAATCCACATCCCGATTCCGGTGAGTGCACCGACAGAGGTAGAGATGATAAAAAAGACCATGAGGAGGCGATAGACGGTTTCGTATCCCGCCAAATCCCCTTTTTTATTGGTCCACCATGCGGCGAGTGCCAGCACCACGGAACCTCCGACGGCACCGCCGTGAGAGACAAATACGTGGATGATCGCATTGATCGCCATGAGCATTCTTAGCCCGATTGTGGGCATTTCGAATATGGGAAAATCGAACATACATTTCCTTTAGATAAATATAGGTGTATGCACGGCAACGTCGGAGAAACAGCGCAAAAAAACGCTATAATTTAGACGTTGCTATGCAATACGTTTTTCCGCTCGCCTGAGAGGTCCAATTCATAGGGCGGGCGGATCGTTGGTTGGTTTCTCCTCCGTTTTTTCTCCTTTTAACTCCTGTCATAAATAATTTGCGAGACTAGGATTATGGACTATCTGTGTTAATTTTGTGTTAAGTAGTTAGTGAAAATATTTAAGATTAATTTGATTTATACGCTAGGCTATAATTACAATAAAAAGAGAAAAGATATGACAACCATCTGGCATAATCCTAAATGCTCAAAATCACGCGAAGCACTGAAACTGTTGGAAGATAAAAACGGCTCATTCGAGGTATTTAAATATCTCGATACCCCTCCATCACGTGAAGAGATTGCCGCATTGCTTAAAAAACTCGGGATTTCGGCACGCGAGCTGATGCGTACCAAAGAGGATCTGTATAAAGAACTGCAAATTGCAAAAATCACCGATGAAGCCAAACTTATCGATATGTTGGCGGAACATCCGAAACTGATCGAACGTCCGATCCTTATCGAAGAGAACCGTGCCGTTATCGGCCGCCCGGTTGAAAAAGTGATCGAATTTTTAGGTTAGGTGCGGAATTTTTCCAGTTTTTGATTGATATTGGCGGTACTTTCATCAAGGCGTGAAGCGACATCGGTGATCTCTTGAATGCTGTTCGTATTGGAAGAAGCGATAGTATTAAGCGAGTCGATTTTGGCGGAGATCAGCTTCATTCCCCCCGTCAAATTGGAAAGATGGTCATTCGATTGGTGAACGCTTGCCGCAGCAACGGAGATAAGCGAAGAGGAACTGTTGATAATACGCTGAACGGTATCGGAATCGGTAGAAACTTTTAAGACCGAACCGGTCGATTTCTCCATTTTATCGCTGGTATCCATAATCGCATTGACGATGGTGCTGATAGTGCTGTTGATTTGTGCCAGACTCTCTTGCGTACGTTCCGCGAGTTTGCGTACTTCATCGGCGACCACGGCGAATCCTCGCCCGTGCTCTCCCGCACGGGCGGCTTCGATAGCGGCATTGAGAGCGAGGAGATTGGTCTGATCGGCAATGTCCCCGATAATATTTAAGATCCCTTTGACTTGCTGTGCCTGTGAAGAGAGGGTTTGCAGTTCATTTGAGAGATTCTGCTGAATCTGTGCGACAGACTGAATATCGTTGTTCATTTTCGAAATTTGGGTATTGGCTTCGATCAGGTTGGAATTGGCTTCATCGATTTTATCGGTTGTCTCCCGTGCGGAAGAGGTCGAAGTATGAACGATTGACTGAAGTTCGACGAGCTGCGTGTGGGTGAGTGCTATGTCGGTTGTACTGGTTTCGAGCCGCTGGCGGATGGTGTCGGCTACATTGTTAAGCTCTTGCGCCGTCGCAATACTCTCAGAAGAGACCGATTTGATATCGGTAAGAATTTTTTGGAGTTCATCCATCGAACCGTTCATATCGTTTGCGGCTGAGGAGAGTTCATCTCTCCCCTCGGTTTTGATCCGTTCTTGGAGATTTCCTTCGCGCAGATGGTGGATGATCTGTGAGAGGAGGGTGATTTTTTCGATCAGTTCGCGGGTGATAATGCGAAGGGTAAAAAAGATGATGACCATTCCGATCGGGAAAATAACGGCGATCAGAATGAGCGTTTGATTAAATTGTGTCTGTGCCGCCGTATAGAGCGATTGCGTATTTCCCAATTGAATCGTTATCAATGTATCGAAACGTTCCGCTAACGGAGCAAAGCTGAACGGAAAATCGCTCGAAACCAAATCATGGATTTCCATAATATCACGGCTTGCAATAGCCGTCTCAAGCGCGCTCATAGAGCGGTCCGCCCGTTCAACCTGCTGTTTCGCCTCTTCTAGGAGTTCCGATTCTTTCGCAATTTTGGGTGATTTGATATAGGCCGCCCATTGAAGATTGAACTGCTTATGTGCTTCTTTGATCGCTTTTAGATCGAGATCGTAATCACCGGCACCTTCGGAAATAAGCTGCGCTTTGGCTTGAATGACGTTGATCATCGAGTGTTTGCATTGGCGGAGCTGATCGAGCGGATGGAGACTTTGGTCATTGATCCTTTGAAGTGAACCGTTTGAGAGAAACATCCCGATAATACCGATAGCGATAGCGGTCACGGCGAAGAGCTGTGTCAATACGACAATAAGGGTGATTTTTTGTCGAATGGAGAGACGGGAGATAACGGGAGCGGAAATCATGATAGACCTTAAAAAAAAGTCCAGAAGTGTAAAATCTTATGGTTACGATAAGGTCACAAAATTTCTAATAAACGGTTCTGTCCATTTTTTCGTTCCATCTGAAAAACAGCCGGTTCCCTTCTTCACTGTCGAGAGGATGCAGATCAAGAGCCGACTTTGGATCAGTGATCATTGTATAAAATGCTTTGTCGTCAAACCCGCCGCGAGCTGCATCGTCCATTGTCGAAGCATAATAAACGGTTGGAATCCGTGCCCAAAGAATGGCTCCCAAACACATCGGACAAGGGTAGCATGTCGTATAGAGGACGCAGTCGGACAGGTCATAGGTTGCTAATTTTTCGGAAGCTTTGCGAATGGCATTAATCTCGGCATGAGCGGTGGGGTCATTGCTTTTCAGCACTTCATTATGAGCCGCCGCAATGAGGCTGCCGTTACGTACGATTGCGGCGCCGAAAGGTCCCCCCTCGTTGCTGTCCATCCCCTTTAACGCTTCATCCCGGGCTATCGCCATCCAGGTATTCATGGCTTATTTCCCTTTTAGCGTGCAGGAGGATGCGAAGAGTTCCGGACGGTACTCGAAATGCATCGTATCATAGTGATACCACCGTCCTCCCCAGATAAAGCCGTGTTTTTCGAAAATACGGACGATGGAGAGCGGCATCGTATTTTTATACCCGATATGTGCCGTTTCGGAAGGATTCTCATCTTTCCAATACTGGGTTTTGGCCGGTGCCAGGTCGATGGCAATCCCGAAACTGTGCATCGAGAGTCGGTCGGTATCTTTAATCACGCGGTAGGCGTAGGTCGTCGCCCCCTCTGCCCAGATCCGATCCGATTTAGGCAATTTGGCAATCTCCTGGCCGATCGCATAGAGCTTTTTATCCACACCGCCGATTTTGGAGACGGGAAGTTTGATAGAACCTTTCATCGTCGGCCAGTTAATGCGGACAAGATTCTTTTCAACGGATTGTTTGTCTTTGCCGTAGAGGGATTGAAAAAACGGCTGATAGCGCAGACGCCCCGGATCAAAAAGGTACGGCGGCGGGGTATCGTACCCTCCCGCATCGTAGCGTTGAGAGAGCTGAACGGCAAGGTCGGCGTTGTTTATTTTTTCGTCCCATGAAGCTTTGGAACTGTCGGTATGATAGGCAAATCGTGTTCCGTCTTTGAGAACGAGTGAATTTTCGTCAGCCGAGACGATAAGGTCGCCGTACCCTTCGACATAGCATTGGGGATTGCCCCAGCTAAGTGAAAAAAGTAAAGCGGATAGTGTAAAAAGGGTAAATGGACGCATGGTATTCCTCCGATATTGGGTGCTATTTTACCGAATATTTTTGATTCACGATCACTTCACAAACCTTGGAGATCATAACGGTATCTAAACGATAGGAGTCTCCTATGAAAAAAGTTCAACCGTGGGGGGCAGTTATCACTGCCGCCGTTCTTTTGGTTTCGAGTGCATATGCCGGAGGGCATGAACGGGGAGGGCGATATGAGCCCGTCCGTCATGTAAAAATGTCGAATCATCACCATACCGACTGGGTTGTTCCGATGGTAATCGGCGGAGTATTGGGATATGTTCTCTCAGAGCCTCGGCGGGATTCTGTGACCTATATCCAAAGTGCTCCGGCTCCCATAGTGTATGCTCCGCAGCCGATTTATCAGGAGCAGTGGGTCTATTTCAGCGACTGTGACTGTCAACGCAAAGTATTGGTACGGGTTCGCTGAGGTGTTTCTTTTTTTTAACGACGTACATGGCGCTGTCAGCCGCTTTAATTAATCCGTCACCGTCTTCGGCATGATCGGGATAGAGTGCCATCCCGATGCTCGCTTTGCCGTGCAGAACGGTTTTATCGTCCAGATAAATCGGTTCGTTGATAGCGGCCATTATCGCATCTTGAACACTATGAAGATGCTCTTCGCTTTTCACCTCTTCGATCATTACAATAAATTCATCTCCGCCGTAGCGGCAAACCGTATCGCTGTTTCGCAGGCATGCCCTGATATTTTTAGCGACGTTTTGCAGCAATCGGTCTCCCGCTTCATGCCCGTAACGGTCGTTGACCAGTTTAAAATCATTCAAATCGATAAAATAGAGGGCAATTTTTTCTTTATTCCGTTTCGAGCGGGTGATAGCATGCCCCAGTCGGTCGTTTAATGTAGCGCGGTTGGTGGCTCCGGTGAGGGTGTCATGCTGAACCCGATAGGTTAGAGCGTCGACATGAGTGGTGATATGGGTAATATCGTGCAGGTTGGCAACGTAACTGACAAGACGATTGCGATGGTAGATCGCCGTGATGGTAGCACTGAGGACTTTGTCCCCTGTTTGCGATGCTTTGGTAATGGTTCCTCTCCAGGTATGGTTGACGCTGAATTGGGAGAATATGGTATTGAATGTGAGCCGTTCTTTAAAAAGATATTTGCCGATATGGGTTCCGTAAAGATGGTCTTGGTCATTGAGTTCGAGCGCAAAAAAGCTGGGGTTGGCAAACTCGATAAGCCCTTTGTTGTCGGTATAAAAAATGGCATCGCCCGCACTTTCCAGTGCCGTAGAACGCTTATTGAGATCATCGAGCGTTTTCTTGGTAAGGGTGATATCTTGAGCTATACAAAGTATTTCCCCCTTTTTCCCCGCCAGTTTATGATTGCGCCATTCGCAAAAAATTTCGGTTTCGTTTTTGGTGACATTATAGTTCTTGGAAAAACTTCTCCCCTCGGCTGAGGCTTTTTGAAGTACGGAAATAACTTGGTCTTGATCAAAATCCGGGACGATCAGCTCGATGATATTTTGCCCTGAGGCTTCATCGGCACTCCATCCGAAAATGGTTTCAGCACTCTGATTCCATTCTGTAATACAGTAATCGTAATCGACAACGATGAGGGCTACGGGAGAATCGCTGAAAAACTCCCAGTATCGTTTTTTGCTTTCGATAAGGCGGCGATTGAGAAAAATCGAGTGGGCTACCCAAAGGGATAAAACAATGACGAGAGAGGGAATCGCCAGTATTTCCATTAAAAATCAGTCAGGGGGTAAAAAGCAATCCCAAGCGGGGAAAGCGGGACAATGCAGCCGATATACAGGGCAAAGAACATGCGGGAACTCATAGGAACAGGCGATATCCTTGTGTAATTTTATGCATTCTATTATGTTATATATTATGACAACATTAAATTATAGTAAAATATGGATACTTTTTGAGGTTCTAGCGGGTATAATAAAAATATGTAGAGAGGAGTGTTGTCTATGTTTTTCCCTTCCCTAGGACTGATAGCGACGACTGACGTGATTACGGTCGATATGCATCATACGGTGCAAGATGCACTGGACAAAATGCATCAATATAACCATCGCAGCATCATTGTTATCAATAATACGCTTCATTATATTATTACGACAAAAGATGTTATCCGTCTGAAACTCGAAGGGGTTAGTTTTTCTATCCCCCTGTCTCAAATCCCTCTTCGTCCTCTCCCGCTAATTGACAAAGAGAGCAATATCGTCAATGCCCTCAACCTAACGAATGATATCGACGAACACATCTGTGTTTGCAATAAAGACGGAAGTCTGTACGGATTGGTGACCAACAGTGATATTGTCGCCAGCGTCGATCCGCAGATTATTTTAGAGTCGTTGCAGATTTCGACCATTTTTGAAAAAAAATTCGGATATAAAAGTTTTTCCCCTGATACTCCGATGTCCGACATATTGGAATATATGAAAGATTCATTAAGTGATTGCGTCATTATCCAAGAGGATAAACATGCGATAGGGATACTGACCTCTAAAGATGTTATCAAATTTATCGGAGAAGGTAATTGTCCTACAATGGTTGTAAGCGAAGTGATGTCTTCCCCTGTCGAAATGTTAAGTGAAAAAGCATCGATAAGCGAGGGACTTGAGTACTTGCGCAACGGTCATTTCAAACGGATAGTCGTGACCAATGATGATGGACAGGTTGTGGGGATTGTCACTCAGCAGGATTTGATTTCACGCACCTATCTGAAATGGTCACAGCTTATGCAGGACCATTTTAAACAATTTGAAGAGATTACCCAAATCCTGCAGCAGAAAAATCGACATTTGACACAGTTAGCGACGAAAGACTCCCTGACTGAGATTCATAACCGCCATATGTTTGCCGAACTCTTTTCACAAGAGCTTTCGATTATAAAACGCCAGGGGGGGAACTTGGCATTGATGATGATCGATTTGGATTATTTTAAACGGGTTAATGACACGTACGGACATAATATCGGAGATTATGTCCTTAAACGGTTTGTCTCTTTGGTAGCGTCTTCGGTTCGGGAAGCCGATTTATTTGCACGGTGGGGCGGAGAAGAGTTCGTATTGCTTCTTCGAAATACGGGATGCGAAGAAGCGTATTGTGTCGGGGAAAAGATCCGAAGCATGATTGAAATGCAGCCGTTTGAAGATGTGGGGCGGATAACCTGCAGTATCGGGATTACGGAAGTTAGAAGCGAAGATACCCTGATCAGTGCGATTGGACGTGCCGATAATGCCCTATATTCGGCAAAAGATATGGGGAGAAATCGAACGATGACGTGTTCAAGTAACGGATGAAACAGGTTACGCTAAAATCAATTGTATCGGATCAGGCACTTGCATTAAGTACGGCTCAGTCGATCGGGACCGCTTTGGATATCATGGCGGAATATGCAATCAGTTCGGTTGTGATTGTGGATGGGGATCAACGGCCGCAAGGGATTTTTACCGAGCATGATGCATTGCGGCTGGTCGCCGAATCGGTAAATGTCGAAGAGCCTTTAGGCAGTGTGATGACATTGACACCGTTTTGTGTTGAAGAAAATGTCTATTTACATGATGCGTATATGCTGATGGAAGAAAAAGGGTTTCGTCATTTGGTCGTTATCGATCGAAACGGAGCGTTTGTAGGGGTAGTCAGCGAAGGGGACTTTCTTCGCCATATCGGATTTGAGCAATTGGGAAAATTTAAAACCGTTGCGGACGCGATGAGCGGCTCTCCTTTGATCGTATCGTTTGAGACATCTGTTTCCGAAGCGGCGGCATTGATGCATAAACGAAAAAACGATTATGCCGTGGTGTTAGACAAAAGCAAACCTGTCGGTATTATCAAAGAGCGGGATATCGCCCATTGGTATGCTCATGAGAAGGGGGAAAACGATACACAGGTCGAGAGACTGTTTACCCGGGAGTTTTATACGATCCAAAAAGAGACTCCCCTTCAAGAAGCGGCAGCACGGATGGAAGAACACGGTATCCATCAGCTCATTGTTATCGATAAAAGTGAATGTCTGGTCGGATTGCTAAGCCGCCATGATGTTCTGCATGCCGTCAACGGTGCTTATTTTGAGTTTTTGCTTCGCATAATCGATCAAAAAAACGAAGCGATTATCAAGATCGGAGCCCGAAAAAACGAACTTAAAAATGAAAAAGAATCGATTGAAAAAAATACGCTGAAACTTCGGAAACTGTTCGAAGCGCTTCCGGACGGAGTTGTACTGGTTGATAGCACGACATTGCAGGCGATAGAGTTTAACCAAGCCGCATATGAGCATCTGGGATACACCGCGGATGAGTTTTCTGAGTTGAGTATTTCAGATTATGAGATGATTGAATCGACAGAGGAGACCCGTCGACGGATCGAAGCGATAATGCAAAACGGTAGAGACAGTTTTGAGACGCTCCATCGGGCAAAAGACGGGAGTATTTTCAATGTTTTGATCAATGTCGTTGCGGTGAAAGTCGGAAAATTCCCCTATTTGATTGCCGTGTATCATGACATTACCGAACAAAAAAAGGCTCAGCAGGCGTTGAATGAACAGCGGCGGACGCTTGAACAGCAAAGCGCCTTTTTGCGGACGGTTTTAGACAATATCCCCGACCTCATTTTTTCCAAAGATTTAGAAGGAAACTATTTAGCATGCAATGCAATGTTTGAACGGTTTTTCGGAGCAAAAGAGTCTGAGATAATCGGTAAAAATGATTTTGATTTTGTGGATGCCGAGTTAGCGCAGTTTTTTAGGGATAACGATAAAGCGGCACTTAGTATTGGAATGCCGCGAAACAATGAAGAATATTTGACGTTTGCGGACGGCAGCTATCAGGGGATTTTTGAGGTGACGAAAGTCCCGATGAAAGACGGCGTAGGTAATGTGATCGGATTGCTTGGTATCGCCCGTGACATCAGCGAACGTAAAAAACATGAGGGTCAGCTGGAAACACTCGCAAACTATGATTCTCTTACCGGATTGGCTAATCGTGCTTTACTGCAGTCCCATCTGCATAATTCGATTGAAAAAGCGAAGCGCAATAAAACGCAACTTGCTTTATTGGTATTTGATTTGGATCGATTCAAAGATATCAATGACAGCTTCGGGCACAGTGCAGGAGATGAACTCTTGCAAATGGTATCGGAACGGTTCATGTCGCGTTTGCGCGAAGGGGATTTGATCGCTAGGTTAGGGGGGGACGAGTTTGCCGTGGTTCTCGAAAATATTACCCATCCGGAGGATGCCGGCCGTTTAGCCGAAGAGATGATGCGTTCTTTATCTCAGGAGTATAGACTTTCGGGGGCGGCAATGATCCATGTCGGTGCCAGTGCGGGAATCGTATTGTTCCCCGAACACGGTGAAGATGCACAAACCCTGCTTCAACACGGAGATGCGGCACTTTATAAAGCTAAAGCGGAAGGGCGGGGAGTATACCATTACTATACGGATGAGCTAACCGATTCGGCACGCAGGCGTCTTGACTGTGAGACAATGTTGCGCCGTGCGGTTCTCAATCAAGAGTTTGAAGTCTATTATCAGCCGCAGGTTCATATACAGACGGGACGCATTGTCGGGGCAGAAGCGCTGATACGGTGGAATTCTCCGGTAAAGGGGCTGGTTTCCCCGACGGAATTTATCCCCATAGCCGAGGAGATCGGACTGATAGGAGAGATCGGAGAATGGGTTTTAAATGAAACGTGCCGGCAGGGGAAAATCTGGCTGGATATGGGGCATAGACTGACATTGGCCGTAAATGTATCGGCACATCAGGTCCGTCATCAAAACATACCGCTTTTGGTTGAGAAAGCACTCAAAAAAAGCGGTTATCCTGCCGATCGGCTGGAGTTAGAACTCACCGAAAGCGCATTAATGCAGCGTGAAGAGGAAACGGTAGAGATGCTTCATTCCCTTCGCGCACACGGTATCCGTTTAGCCATCGATGATTTCGGTACGGGGTACTCATCCCTCTCTTATCTCAAGCGGTTTCCGATCGATGTGCTGAAAATCGATAAAAGCTTTGTCGATGACATCCCCTACGAACGTGACGATATGGCGATTGTTTCGGCGATTATAGCCATGGGACAAGCCCTTGGATTTCAGGTACTTGCAGAGGGGACAGAGCGTATCGAACAGATTGATTTTTTACGTGAAAAGGGATGTACTCTGTATCAGGGATATTTTAAAAGTGAGCCGCTAAGGGCGTCGGAGTTTGAAAAACTCCTCCACTGATTATTTTAGGGTTCCGACGTGTGCGGCAATCGCTTTGAGATCATCGTCGTTGAGATCGGCGAGAGAGCCTTGCATCGTTGCTTTTTGTTCACCGCCGAAAGAGCCGTTTTTGTAGCCCATCAGTTTTGTTAATGCCGCACCGTCACCCGCAATCGCTTTTCCGGAGATAGAGATATCTTTACCGTCTCCCCCGTGACATTCGGCACATTTGGCACCAAAAAGTTTGGCTCCGTCGGCAGCACATAAAGCCGATACCCCCACTACGGTCAAAACAAGTAGCTTTTTCATCATCACAATCCCCTCCAAAGTATAGGTGAATTTATTGTAGCATAAAACGTATTTTATACTAACGGATGAACTCGATTATCCCCATGACAATTTCGACGGCGATAAGGATAATAATGATCCACTCTAAAAACTCGCTTTTCTTGTGATTGATAATATCCATAACGAGCAGTACGTCTTCTTTGATCTGAGAGAGTTTGGACAGAGCCGTTTCATGCCGATCGTTGAGCTCGAGGATAAAAGCAAGGCGGGTATAGAGATTTTCGGCATCTTCATTATCCCATAAAATATTCGGTTTATCCAACAGCAGCAGGTTACTCACCATATCGTGGCGGGTGAGGGCGAGGCGTTTGGCAAACTGCATCAGATGGGCGCGGCGGCTGATCGAAAAGGTATGGATAGACTCGACGATACGGCGGCTTTGCAAAAAGAGGGTATCGAGCCGTTTCTCGTAATGCTCCAATCCTACACTCTGGCTGATTGCGAGTGCAATGATATTCAGGTTCAAGGTTGAGGCTTCACGCAACATTATTTCATTATTGGTGACTTTAAAAAGGGTGGCCAGTTCAGAATCGATCAGGATCGGATAATCTTGGGTAATAAGGCCGGGGGCATCGAGTGAGATACGCAACAGAGAAAGCGCATCCAGTATCTCTTTTTTCTCTTCGGCGATGAGGGTAAGAACCCCAAACGGCGCCAGGACGACATGGAGGGTATTGCTTTTGCCGTAATAGCCGTTTTCGACCCCTCGGCTCAGGGTGATATCAAGTGCGTATTCAACGGTTGCGGTTGTAAGCGGATGGTTAAGATAAAGGGATAGAAGATTCATCGGAACACCTTTAACCGAAAATTGGTTTGATTTATTGTATCATCCCTTTATTACAATGAGGTGATAATGCAAAGTAAAATAGCAGTCGGATTGGTAGGGTTGTGGTTAAGCTGGAATAGTGTTTCAGCAGATGTCTCGGAGATGATTTTTTATCCTCAGGCTGATTTCTCGGAAGGTATTTTCCATTTCAATTATCAAGGCGAGAAAAATAAAAATTACGGCTTTATGTTTGAAAAAGGGTTTGATGCCGATCGGATCGTGTATGTCCGCCCCGCTAGCCATATGATCGAAAAAACAAAAGAGGGGATGATCAAACTCTCATTTGCCAATACCGATCGCTACTCCTATCTTGAGCGTGCCGATAGAGACGATTTTTTGGTTTCCGATGAGAACGGCGTGATCAAAATTCTCCTTAGCGGAGGAGATTGCAAAGGCTCTTCCGATTGTGTAACGGCAGAGAATATTCTTACGATCAATGTTCCGAAAGGATATGGCGTCCGAAAATATCAGGGGCTGGATCAGGATCTCAAGCCGCTTAAAAATCCGCAATGGCAGCGAAAAGGCAATACCTATACCCTCACGGCACGTGATGTCAAAGGTGCATGCATCATGATGGAGCTGGAAAGATTAAAACCGGGGCAAAGTGTTTCCGCTGTCGCAATGGCTGATCCGATTCAACCCGTTATTGACGTGAAACCTGCCAAAGCGGCTAAACCGCGCAAAGAAGAACCTGCCGTACCGAAACAAAAAGAGAGTGTTGTCGCACCGGTCACGGAACCGGTTGCCCAGCCGACTGCGGAAATTAAACCGCAAACCGATGCGGCGATCGTAAAAGTTGAACCGAAAGTTGAAACGAGTGCTCCTGTCGTCGTAACGAAACCGGCAGTCGAAAAGCCTGTTGCCGAGGGCGTGGCTCCGGCACCGTATTTCCGAAATTTTCAGATATTTGAAAGCAGAGTAGTTGCCCTTAGCGAAGTGGGAAAAGAGCGCTTACGCGAATGGGTACAGCTTTTTAAATCGGGCGGATACAAATCGGTAACGATCAACGGTTATACCGATAACATTCCTCCTCAACGTTTAAAAGCGCTGTATGCTACAAATGCTATTCTCTCGCAAGCACGGGCACAAATGGTTGCCGATTATCTTGTCTCAGTCGGAGTTGATACAAGTGCCATTACAGTAAACGGTATGGGAGATGTCGATCCTGTCGCTCCTAACGAGACCGAAGAGGGACGATCGAAAAATCGTCGGGTTGAGTTTATTCTCGCCCGATAATATCAAAGATATTAACGCCGTCGGGCAGACGGGGTTTTCCGTCACGGAAAGAACGGGTATGGGATATGAGCCGTTTGAAATGCTTGCGTAAATGGTAGGCATCGGGAACATTCGGACGGAACCAGTCCCCCTTGGCACTGAAAAGCCAATCGATAACCGATTTGATATCTAAGAGGGAATAGCCTCCCGTATCGATGAGAAGGCGGATCTGTTTCGCCCAGCTCATAACGTCAAACGGCTCTTCAAACTGAGGATCGATAGAAGCGAGATGGCGGATGAAATACTGTGCCATCTCGAACTCTTCGGTTGTCGGTTTTGCTTCGGCGAGTGCCTGTTCGGATGCCAGAACCGGAGCATTCGATGCCATTTCACGGCGCACCCAGCGCTCAAACTCCGCACACCAATCAAACGAACGGTTGTTTTTAGAGCGTTGATAGAGGTTGAACTCATCGAACAGCTCCCGTCGCAGCCCCTCACGGTCACACAGTTCCAAGGCAAAAGCGTGCAGCTCTTGATATGCGTCGTTTGAGAGATTCAGGAAGTAGTTGCTGTCGCTGTATTCGGTAGCACTCAGCACCAGGCTCGGAGACGAAAGGGCGGTGATCGGAGCAAACGTGTAATAGATCATTACCCCCTGATCGGTTTTGCGGCGGAGGGTTTTGAGGATGTTCTTTTTGACCATCGAATCCAGCGCTTCGATTACTTCGCGGGGACTATGCCGAAGTACTTGTGCCAGTGTGGAGGCGTCGACATCCCCCGGCTTGTCCCCCCATTGCTGCGTATGGCGGGCGATAAGGGGGATAAGGGCCCGTTCCATCAGACTGAGATCGTCCCGATCGATCAGCGAGGTCGGAAGGGTAATCATGAGCGTTTGACCGAGGTGATGAGTTTGGCTTTGAGAGGTGCAGCGAGGATGTCGTTTTTATCGCGTTCGCGGCGGAGAATTTCATTGCGGTATTCGTGCAGGACGCGTGCGTCAAAAAGAGATCTGTCCAACGATACATAATCGTAAATCCACCGTTTGGTAAGCGTTTTGACGACATTGATATCGGTTTCATCCAGCAGCGCTTTCTCTTCTCCTGCACGTTTGATCGAGGTGAACCGAATCGCTTCAAAACGCTCCAATGCGCTTTTGTCTCCATCGCGTATCAGACTTATATCCCGGTGCAAATCGTACATCAGCGTATACAGCTTTTGCGTACGCTCCTGCGCTTCCTGATCGATCGGAGAGAGGGCTTCGTCTTCAAATTCCGAAGCGATGAGGGCTATTTTTTCGAACGCTGTTTTGTAGGGCATATCGCGTGATGAGAGGCGGTTTAGAAAACTGCTGTATCGATTGGGGCTGATAGGGCGGATCAGTTCATCGATATGGCTGCGTAAAAAAACGTCTTCATCAATTTTAAAATAATTCATCAACGAAGTGACGAATTGGGTGCGGATTTGATCTTCAGTCGGTCTGTTTTGCATAAATAAAGTATATCATGATGATCTTTAGAGTAGTGTTAGGGTAAAAACAAGGATTTACTATAGAAACAAGACAGTAAAAGAAATTTTTCTTTCACTGTCTCAGGATGTTCGGAATTAAGGGAAATAGAGTTGGACTTATTGGTGCCATAGGGCAGCGATAATATTCATAAGGTCTTGGTTAGCCTTCACTACATCGATGGAATCTATGATGATCTCGTGATCAGCAGCATAGGCATTCATGGATTGGATAATGACGTTTAAGTCGTTCGATGTCAGAAAATTACCGTCGGACAGTGTAAATTTTTCAATGGCATTATTAGTAATAAATTGATCATTTATATTGATAAGATCATTATCTCCATAAGAGAGGAAAAGTGATGTACCGCTTTTATAGATAGCAATATCCCCCGCACCGATTCCCGCACCGAAGCTGATGGTATCGTTTCCTGAGTTGTAAACATTATTAGTTATTGCGTTATCGCTTCCTCGGCGCCAATGCCCATCATAGATAATATCTTGCCCGTCCCCTTTGTTAAACACATAAATATCATCATGGTATCCACCCTCTAGGATATCATTGCCCGTTCCGCCGGTTAATTTATCGGCCCCAAGAAGTCCTGTATACAGCAGATCATCTCCTGCGCCGCCATCTATCGTATCATTACCGTCACCGGAATTAATTATGTCGTCTCCCGCATCTCCATATAGGGTATCCGCTCCTATTCCGGTCGTGATCGTATCGTTACCGTCTCCGCCGTGGATACTATTTATACCATTACCTGTCGTGATACGGTCATTCCCGTCTCCGCCATTTAGAGTGTCATTACCGTCGCCGGAATTAATTATGTCATCTCTTTGTTTTCCCCAAATATTATCATTACCTGCGGTACCTGTATACGTACCATCTGCAATACTCATCCCGTAGCTTGCGAATAGAGCGTTAGCATCATAAATACCATCCGATGCTGCCAGCATATCTGAAATCCGTTCGTCGCTATTCCATCCCAGTGCAGATAGACTTGTACCTGCATATTTATTGATTTCAAAAAAATCTATAAATGCATTATTAAGATCACTTTGTAGTAAAGTTGTTAGCAGTCCCATCATCGCACTATCGTCGATTTGAATCCCGTTTTCATTGATAGTGAGGTTGAGAGCATCCATGTAACCGCTGAGGCGTGTTTGGAATACCAATGAATCATAAACTGATTGTTTTAGTGCCGCATAACTTTGATCTAATAAACTCACTTGTGTTGGAGATAAACCGACAAAGAGATGTGTATCCGCTATCGAGTTGACACTGCTAGTACGAGTTACTGTTGCTGTACCGCTACTTGCTTTAACCGTATCAGGTTCTATTGTGACAAAGTTCTCTCCATTAAAGCGTTCCAATACATTGATAATTGCTGTCATTCGCGCTTGTTCGGAACTTAGATATTCAAAGCGTTCAGCATCAGCAGCGGAAATCGTAGATGATGTTCCGTCGCCTCCGCTAGATGATATATGGGTCATTGTAAAATACAGATCAATATCCGCAGTACTTTGACTTGGAAGATAGATGAGAGCATTTCCGTTTGCCTCTGCCTGTTGCGTACTCGTCGCCATACTCGATGTCTCCGCCCACTGAGACAACAGCGTATCGACCTGTGCCATCATCTCATCATGAGTCTCATACGTCGTACTCATGGTTTGCAGTGTACTCGTCAATCCTGCCGAGAGGGTAGACGCTTCTCGCAGGTCGCGTACCATCCCGCTCCCTTGCATATCAGGGAGTGCCAATGCGGTATCGGTGAGGGTGAGGTGATCGGTAAATTCGCTGTAAAAAGGGTTTTGTGAAAAGTTGAGATTGCTGGCGGTTCCATCATCAAGTTCGAGAGTTCCGCTATCTCCTATCGTTCCGTTAATTTTAGTAAAAGTTCCTATTGCCGTCTGAATGTTTCCATTTGAAGTTTTTGCCGTTGTCGTCGAATCGAGATTGATGGAAGTGATACCGAGTTCGCTCAGGGTATGAAGCTCACCCGCTTGGCTGATACCGTCACTGTTAGTATCCTGCCAGATTCGGACGTTGGTGAAGTTTGTATCTCCCGCATCGAATTGTCCGTTATGATTGGAATCTTGCGCCGAGAGTGCCGCGAAACCGTCTATCGCTTTTACCCCGTTGACTAGAGTTTGGTCTCCGAACAACTCTCCGCCGTTATCGATTACGCCGTTGCCGTTGCGATCCAGTACGAGGAACCCGTCATCTCCTTTTATCCATCCCGTACCTGTTTTTACTCCGTCTCCGTCATAGTCGAACAGTACTTGCGTTGTCGAAGTAATACCCAGTGTTTCGATACTGTCTCCATCTAGGTCTAGGACGAGGGGATCACGGCGGGGCGGGGTCCAGTGTTGAGAACCTAAGTAGAGCTCGTTCACATTTAAAGGGATTGTGCTGTGGTTGTCGAGGAAAAGATCAATCCACCGATTGTCATTTGTAGATATACTGACCATCCCACTTGATACCAATTCATTGAGGGTATTTGTCATATCTTTGATGCTGTGAGTTCCTCCCGGAATTTCGACAATATTTCCGATCATAACACCGAGTTTAGCAATAATCGTCAAAAAATCTGATGCTACGATGTTGGTTACTTTGGAAGTGGCGATATTCTCCGGTAGTATGCCCAACAAATCGAGAACTTCACCCTTGATACCTCCTATTCCCGGCGCATTATACGTATAAGCATGATCTACGATATCAGAGTGTTTTGCGGTGAATGTCTCGGCTATAAATCCCCCTAATGAATGTCCACTCAAGGTGATTTGCTCTTGAGCACCAAGTGTATTATCAGCGACAAGTGCGTTATAGAAATTTTCCATAGACTTCGTTTGCGATACTACAGTACCGAAACCGCTCAACTCGACCACATCGACAATATGGTCAACGACACCGTCGGTTCCCCGTATAGCTATCACTTTATTGATAATATTCCCTTGAGCATCCACTTCAGCAAATAATACCGCATCAAACCCGTTTAAAGTCCCGATTCCGTATTCTGCGCTGGTAGCGAGAACTTTGTAGCGGTTGGCGAAGTTTGTAGCTTGTGTGGTGGTAAAATTAACCTCATTATCGGCATCTGTCAAAATATTTCTGTTATATTTTATATAACCGTCTTTGTACATTCCTTGTTCAAATCCAATGCCATACACTGCCCACGCCAACTCTGAATAATCCATATATGTTTTAGTTGTTGGCATTTTATTTCTCCTCTTGATTTATTGTTTTTAATACTTTTTCAAGCATATTTTTATCTTCAGAACAATGAGCAAATGAACCTCTTACGCTTATGCTTTCTTTTATAATGCCAATTACCCAATTTTGATCCATGCTGTAACTAATGTCTTCAGCAAGATTTTTATTTTGCTGTTTATCTTTAATTGCAACTATGGTTTTTGCAATTTTTACAATAGGAACAATAACTTTACGAATATTTTTGCTGCTATCATATTCCCACCGACTCACATCCCCCACTTTTATCTCCTCTTTCGTGATGCATTTTCCTGATCGAAACGCTCGGGTATAGTTATAGTTCCATGCGCCGATATAGGAAACACATTCGGTAGAGGTATTGGTATCCAACCAGCTGTTTCGGTAATACTTTCCGTTTTTTGGCTCTTTGTAATCGATGAACCGGTACCCCTCATACGGCAATAAAACACTGCTTTCTGAATGATTCTCTCCCACATAAAACCCTTCAACATTGTCGACAGTTTTATAGATTTTTATCCCTGCTTGTGTTGCACACAGATACCAATAGATCGGAAATCCAAGGATTACGTCCCACGTCGGGATAAGAACAAAAATCGCTATTGCGATACGCTTTTTAATAATGCTCTGAGTCTCAGTGTAGACCATTCCCACCACTTTTTTGGCTATCAGCCAGTACAGAAAAAATCCCAGTAATATCATTCCTCCGATCACGCTACGCTCCTTACATTTTTGAAGTTTTGATTATTAGAAGTGGTAGAGGTGAGGTTGATGGAGGTGAGGAGGTGAATTGCGAAGCAAGAGAGACCACCCTGGGGTGTACCGAGTTCGCTCAGGGTATGAAGCTCACCCGCTTGGCTGATACCATCGCTGTTGGTATCCTGCCAGACTCGGATGTTAGTGAAGTTGGTATCTCCTGCATCGAATTGTCCGTTATTATTGGAATCTTGTGCCGAAAGTGCCGCAAAACCGTCCGTCGCTTTCACACCGTTTACGAGGGTTTGGTCTCCGAAGAGTTCTCCGCCGTTATCGATAGTACCGTTACCGTTTCGATCCAGTACGAGGAACCCGTCATCTCCTTTTATCCATCCCGTCCCTGTTTTTACTCCGTCTCCGTCATAGTCGAATAATACTTGTGTCGTCGAAGTAATACCCAGTGTTTCGATTCCGTCTCCGTCTAAATCGAGGACAAGAGGATCTTGACGGGGTGGGGTCCAGTTTTGGGCAGCGTTGAAGAGGGAGTTGATGGATTGGGGAAGTTCGATATTGTTATTAACCATCCATTTAAAAAATGCTTTTTGGGCTTGTAAGTATGCGGCATATTGTTCATTACCTGTCAAGCCTGTTGCTATAGCCATTGCACCGGCTCCAACAACTACAACTGGCGCCGTTGCTCCAGCAGCTATTAACCCAGTTACAACAGCACCTCCCGCAAATGTTCCAACCAATGCTCCTACACATGCTTTTTCAAGTTCCGATCGTGTTTCTGATGAACCTTCAAAAGATATTACACCGGTAATCGTGCCATTCATAACACTAAATGATGCAGCAAATACGTCACCTGCCGGACCTCCATAAACTTTGGCAGCTGTTGCAATCATTGCCATTGTTCCATCAAAACTAACCATTATATTTTGCAAATTATCTTGCGTAGTATTTGTATCAGCCATTTTATTTTCCTTTAGTTTTTATATTCTGTTATAAATGGATTTAGTGATTGTCCATATAATCCGACTTCTTCAATCTGTTGTGTTGTATGACCAGATATTGAAGCAAATACGTCAATTAATTTCTTTCGATCAATTTGACTCAAAAGATGCAATGGAATATTTAATCGGCCATCAAAAAGATTGTATTTTTTATTTGGAATAAAAATAAAAAATGTCATTGATGGCAACGCGATGCCTATACGTTTTAGTATCTTGTTTTGAAAATCAATGTGTTTTGTTCCAACTAGATAGTAAACTTTTTCAATCCTATGTTGATACAACTTCAATTCCTTAAAAAAAAGCAACTCAAGAAAACTATAGATTGCAAATAATCCTATTCCGCCAAATAATATGATAGAAAAATATGACCCTATTGAACATCCATCAATATTTGAGGATATTCCGAGACCAAATATAATTCCAATGGCAAAACTAAGTTGAGCATACAACACCCGCCACCACACATATTTCACAACCAATAAAGGTTTTTCATTCTCTGTTTCTAATTCGTTCATTTCTGACGCACTCCTAGTTTCATTAAATTTTTGATTATCAGACATTATCAAGGTGAGATTTGGCTCATTGGAGTATGATATTCGCCTGTTTGGCTAAAACCGACGCTTTGTATACTATTTAAATCCGTTCTTTATTAATTTTATATATTTGATTCTAACAAAATAAAACTTAAATGAAATCATATTTGCCTCAAAAACTTCTGCATTGAATCATAGATGTACTCTCTATATATCCCAACAAGAAAATCGGCTCGTCATTTTGTTCTCATTTATCTTCCCGTACTATTTGGTACTTTGACCCCTTGTGAGAATGAAATACATTTTTTGTGCAGAATAGGGGATTTGGCCTCACGTAAAAAGCGAAAAATAAGGTAAAATGTTAGCGGGTATTTATGAGAGTACCCTAAACCCCTAAAAGAGGCTCCCATCCTAACTATCGATCATACCGTTATCCCCGAAGGCGATGCAGAACTCGGCGATAACCTTTTATATTACGACTATAACATTGACCACCTTTTGTCGCTGGAGGCAAAAGGGTTGACGATGGAAGATGAGGGGTACATCAGCGCATTCCGTTCGTTTGAGGGGGAAGTGTATGAAAACTACATCTACGAAAAACTGCTCCGATATGCCGCTAATGAACCGCAGATCAAAAGTTTTATTATCAAAGGGCCGCACAAACATCGTACCCGTGCCCAAAGCGATGCGTTATCCGTGAGTTGGAAAGGGCAGATTATTTATCGTGCCCGCCACAAAGAGATCGGAGAGTTTGACGGCCTTTTGTTTACGGACAAAGAGCTCTATTTCGTCGAGATGACCCTTGTTAAATCGGTCAGCAATCTCAAAAAACGGCTCCGTAAAAAACGGGCGCTGCTCGAAGTCTTGTTTCCCCGCTATCAAGTGAAAGCGTTATTGGTTCTCAATGAAGGGGCGACCGGTACGTCCGAATTGCCTTCTTATGCTTCGGTGTGGCTCACCAAGCCTTACAGCGCACGTCATATTTTAGAGCGTCTCAGTAGTGATTCTCCCCGCGCTCCGATGATCCGTGTCGAGAGTACGAAGATCGCCCATGCCGAAGAGCTGAAAATAGCGGCATTTAAATATTACGCAACGTTATCGTGGATGCTCCGCTCATTACGGGGGAAAGATCCGCTCGATGTCGATTTTTTTCGACGTCCGGCAACACAGCGCTATCACGATATTTATACGAAAGTCTACGTCGGTTATCTCTCAATCGATGATTTTAAAATTATTGCTCCCGATCTTAACTGGAGCGGCTCTAACGCATCGCGTGTCGTGGTGGCTATCGAAAAAGATCACTCCGGCGGTTATTTTCTCACCTACTTTATCCGTCACAGCTCTAAAAAACTCGATAATGTCATCATCGGTTCAGGGGGGAGCAAAGTGGCAAAAAAAGATCCGTTCGGTATTACCCTCACTGAGATGAATCACCTCGATAAAGTAATGGACGGAAGTTTTCTCCTTACTCTTGAACAGCACGAAGAAATAGAAAAGCTTTTAAGCAAACTCTCCCATTAACGAGGGGCCTCTTCCCCTTTTATTCTCCGTACGCTCTTTCATTAAAAATTCATAATATAGTGTTAACATCATTCGAAAAAAGATAATCCGTTTACGCTTATTAGGCTACACTTTTATAAGATACGCTAGAAGGATTTTAATGAAAAAAAGTATTGTTTTATTATTGGTAGCTCTGAGTGTTTGGGCGGCTCCGTACACAATAGGGCAGTCGGTTATGCCGTTGGATTTGAACGACCAGTTCGGAAAGAAAATTGCCCTTAAAACGATGCCGAAAACCCTTGTTATGGCGTTTGAAAAAGAGACGTCCGCAACGGTTAATGATTGTCTGGGTAAACAAAACGGTACCTATCTTGCTGAACATCATGCGGCGTATATCGCCGATATCTCGCCGATGCCGACGTTTATCGCCGAGGCGTTCGCATTGCCGAAAATGCGAAAATACCCGTATACCGTTTTGTTGATACGCGATGAGGAAACCGGATTGAAGTTCCCTGCACAAGAGGGGAAAATCACCGTACTTCGATTTGAGAAAAACACCCTTAAAGCTATCGAATACGTTGCTACCGCTGATGAGCTTAAAGCAGCGATTGAACAGTGATTACCCCCCTTAAAGCGCTGCGTAAAAACCGTTTCAAAACGGCGCTTATTTTTATCAGTATGACGGTCTCGATCGCCGCTATTTTTCTGATCAGTGCCATAGCGGGCGGGGTGGTGAGTATGTACAGCTCGATGCTCAAAACGGACGGAGATATTATCGTTACCCAAAAAGGGATCGCCGATACGTTTTTTAGCGATATCAACCGTTCGGTTATCGGTAAAATCGAAAAAATGGAGGGGGTAAAAGAGGTAAGCGCCCTTATATTAGGGGCAGCGCCCGTCGATCCGCTCCCCATCGTCGGAATATACGGCGCGAGCGAGAACCGCTTTAAAAGCTATGCGCTCAAACAAGGTGCGTACCCTGCATCGGGCGAGGTGATGCTCGGTTCCAAAATTTATGAAACGCTCAAACGCCCCGAGACGATTTCCCTCTCCAAAAAAACGTTTCGCGTCAGCGGCGTGTTTAAAAGCCGTATCGGATTTGAAGACGGAGGGGTCGTTATGGGACTCACGGATGCGGGAGAACTCTTTCATAAGAGTGCCTCCATTTTTTTGATCGCATTAAGCGATTTAGGCAAAAGCGATCCCCTTATCGATCAGATAAACCGAACGTACCCTGAGATGGAAGCGAAAACCACGGACGGATTTATCGAGCAGTACAATCAGTTCAAAATCATCAAAACGAGCTCCGACGTGATCGGGGCGATGGCCTTTTTGATGGGGATTTTGGGGATTGTAAGTATGATGAGCATGGTGGTAAACGACCGTAAAGCCGAATTTGGGATTATGCGCTCGATCGGCCTTTCCTCGCGGGTGATCATTTTCAAACTCCTGAGTGAAACGCTGATTATCGCCCTTTTATCATTCGCTATCGCATGGGGAATTTCGGAGGGGGTGCTGGAGATGATCAAACATGCCGATAAATTTCAAGGATACATTAACGGGGAGATAACCGCGGTATTGGCGATAAAGGTATTTATCGTCTCCGTGAGCATGGCACTCTTCGGGACCCTTCTGCCTGCCATATATGCCGCCCGAATCGATCCGATGAGCCTGATACAGCGAGGCGGCGCATGAAGATCGAAGGTCGTGCATTAGAGCATTTCTACGGACATGAGCAGGTATTGCGCGGCGTGGATGTGGTAATCGAGCCGGGAAGCTTTACCGCCATTATCGGTGAGAGCGGAAGCGGCAAAACGACCCTCCTCTCGCTTTTATCCACCTTATTGCAGCCCACAAAAGGGAGCGTGACGTATGACGGCAAAAGCCTGGGCGAACTCGGCAATATTGACCGTTTCCGACGGGAGCATATCGGGTTTGTATTTCAATTTCACTATTTGATCTCGTATCTGACATTGCGGGAGAATGTTGCGTTGGCGGCGCTCAATCCGGCGGTGGTCGATCCCCTTTTAGGGGAACTCGGGATCGAGAAACTGGCAAAGCGCTACAGCGATGAGGTCTCCGGCGGAGAGCGCCAACGCGCCGCGATCGCCAGGGCACTGATCAACCGCCCCTCCGTCGTATTCGCCGATGAGCCGACGGGGAATCTGGATACGAAAAATGCCCTCGGTGTGTATGAACTTTTTAAACGGTTTTCAGATGAGGGGACCGGATTTGTGG
>Ga0074198_1000841_pt1 | contig 26163 bp, 28 predicted proteins | sample EPASupsiteSAE323_FD_64527 | JGI IMG/M metagenome (GOLD analysis project Ga0074198, IMG submission 64527) | Bioremediated contaminated groundwater from EPA Superfund site, New Mexico - Sample SAE3-23 | ecosystem: Environmental > Aquatic > Deep subsurface > Groundwater > Contaminated ...
GGTTTCAAGGACAAAGTCCTCGTCCGCGACATATTTCGGTCCTACGATCGCGGCCAGCGGCTCATACAGTTGATGATGCTTGCTCTCTCTAGTCTCCATAGTGTACGTCCCCTCCCTTCGTTCAATGCCCTTGCTTTGAGACAACATACAATCCCAAATTATCGATTCATTATGCACCATACATTTTTACTGTATACATTCACTGTGACTGAACTTCACAAGAGTCGGACTTGCGCTTTTGTGCACTTTGCACTATGATCAGTTTCGGTAAACACCATGAAACTGAGCATGCGGATCCTCTCCGATTGGCTTAAAACGTTCCCCCAATCCACCAATATCATCAGGGGAGAAGCCGTACTCACGGGCGCCCGACTGTATTCGGCGGACTCTCCGGAGCCGGACCCCTCCGCCGTCATAGTGGGATACGCGTCCCAAATCCTTCCCCTGGAATTTCATGAAGAACATGAAGAGCATGAAGAAAAGGTGTTGTGCAGCCACGGAAAGGACTGGATCGCGCTCGACCATACGGATATAGGCGCAATCCTGAACGCGGTTCTGAAGGCATTCGAGTTCTACAACGAGTGGGAATCGTCGATAAAGGATGCCGCGTATTCGAATACGGACACGGCCTTTCAAACCATACTCGATTTGAGTTCCCCGGCGATCGACAACCCTATGCTCATCGCCGACTGGAAAGGCCAGGTACTCGCCGTATCGAGGAGTCACAAACCGATCGCCGACCAGCAGACATGGAATCATTGGCTGGTCCAGGGCTACCTTCCGTCGTACACCTACGACAGGTTGAAGGAACATCCGGAGCTTCTCGAGAGCATGATCCACGGAGAAGAAATCCGTATTTTTGAATTCCCCCGGTTCAAATACCGGTGCATACACTTCAGTGTCAGTTTCAAAAAGGAAATAGCCGTATATGTCCACATAATCGAAGAGGACGCGCCGCTCACGCCGGGCCTGTTCCAGATAGCCGCAGTCCTGAAGCAAACGATCGCCATCCTGCTGGAACGCAGCGAACTCGCTCCGAAAAACAATCAGATCGCGTCGCTGTTTTCGGAAATCATTTCGGGGAAAGAGCCCGATAGGGACGAGCTGAACTGGGTGCGGTCACAGTTGGGTTGGGATACTACAAAAAACTGGTATTTAGTCACTTTCCGCAGCCTCCTCTCCGATTCTTTTTCGGATACCGCCCTGCTTGAATTGCTCAAGAAACAAGTCCGTCGGGGCTGCAGTTTTACCTGGGGAAAACACCTCATTATGATAATCGATTGCGAGGAATGGACGGCAGCCGCCTCAAAAACGAGGAAACTTCTGGTCGACAGCGGTTTTTGCTGCGGAGTATCCATGCCTTTCGACAGGCAAAAAGACATGCCCTTCGCCCTCAAACAAGCCGAACTCTCCATAGAGCTCGCAGGAGGGGAAAATGCGATCGCGATGTGCGCGGACTATGCATGGAGCTATATCGGCAAAGAGCTGAAGAGTCAGATAATCGATATGAAAATGCTCCACCCCGTCATCAGGATGCTCGATGAACACGACAGGCGGACCGGGAGCCAGCTTTCCCGGACACTGTACGAATACCTTCGTCACGAACGCAGCGCGGAGGAAACGGCCAACGCCCTTTTCATTCACCGCAATTCGCTTCGGTACAGGCTGAACCGAATAAAGGAACTGATAGATACGGACCTGAACAATCCGGATACCCGAATGCACATCATGCTGTCGTATCATATAAAGGAAATGGCGGATTCATGAACCGGGCGGTGTGATCCTTCCCGTCGTCCGCGCGGAATCGCGGTTCGGCCTTATCGCCTGTAAATCCATTCCCGTGTCGAAAACTTTTCCGCGGCCAATTCCTTGGCCTTCGCCACTTCTTCGGGCGCAGGAGCCTCTTCCCGCGAATCCAGACCGAGGGCGCGCACAAAACCGGCCCGCATCGCTTCCGAGGCTTCCTCAAAAGAGATTTCCCTGCGCAGAATGTCCGAGAGGGAAGTCACCCTCGCTTTCACGTCGCTGATCATCTTTCCCAAAGCTTTTTCTTTCGGCACGTTCAGGATGCCGAACATTTTGTCCACATCGACCTTGAGCAGCACAGTGCCGTGCTGCAGGAGGCAGCCTTTCTTCCTTGTCTGCGCGTTGCCTGAAACTTTTTTGCCGCCGCTGACGATATCGTTGATCGGCGCGAATTCGGCTTCGACCCCGAGTCCCTCGAGCCCCGCGATGATGCCGGAACAGATGGCGGAATAGGAATCGAGGATCGTGGCGGGAGCCAGGGGATGTCCTTCCGGAATGACAATACTGTACGTCACTTCGGCGTCGTGGAAAACGGCTCCGCCTCCCGTGATGCGGCGCACGATATCGATTCCTTGCCGCTCACAGGCCGCGATATCGACTTCATCGGCGATCCCCTGGAAGTAACCAAGGGAAATGGCCGCTGGTTTCCAGCAATACAAACGAAGCGTGGGGATGGCAGACGAGTCCGCGACCGATTCCAGAATCGCCTCGTCGAGTCCCATATTGAAATAGGCGGTATTACAGCCTGTCTGCAGTATCCTGAACGGATATTTCATCGATCGCCCCTCTCAGAGTAGCGAGAATTCCCGATCCAGAAATGCCGATCGCCCGTATGCGCATTTCTGCCGTCAGCGCGTCGAAAACATGCGCAAGCCCGGCCACACGCGTTCCCGCAAGGCGCTTTTCCACGATTTCGAATTCGTCTTCCGGTATCGCGAAAAAATCCCCGCGGATGGAGATGGATTTCACTATGCTGTCGTCGCCCGGCGGCTCCGAAAGTTCGGCCGAGATTCTGAGCAGCTTGCACCCAGGCGGCTTGCCGACAGCCTCGATTTTCATCGGACCTTCGCCTTCCAGGCATCGAAAGCGTGATAGCTCGTCCGCGCGAAAGGAGAGGCCACTACGGTCGAAAAGCCGGCCGCGCGCGCATCTTCCGCATACAAGGCGAAAATATCGGGATGTATGTATTCCGCGACGGGAATCTTGTGCGTTGAAGGTTGAAGATATTGCCCCATGACAAGGATATCCACTCCCGCCTGCGTAAGCTCCGCATAGGTGCTTTTGAGTTCGTCCCTGGTTTCCCCGAGGCCCAGCAAAATACTGGATTTGGTCGCCCCGATGCCCAAATCCCGCGCCTGCTTCAGCGTCGCGATGCTTTTGTCGAAACCGGCGCGTCCGTCCCTGACATGCTGGAGTCTTCTCACTGTTTCGACATTGTGGGCGAGCACATCCGGCCGTGATGCGGCGATCGTTTCCAGTTCCTGGCCGATATAGTCGGGTATGAGTACTTCGATTTTCGTATCGGCCGTGGAAGCCCGGATGGCTTCGATACATCGGGCGAAGTGGGCGGCGCCCCTGTCGGGCAAATCATCCCTGTCCACGGAAGTGATGACGGCATAGGACAGGCCCATTTCGCCCACCGCCCGCGCAAGCGCTTCGGGCTCATCGGGCCTCAAGGGTTTCCCGTTTTTCGCGGTTTCCACCGCGCAGAATCTGCAACCCCTGGTACATACATCGCCGAGCACCATGAAGGTCGCCGTGCCGCAGCCCCAGCATTCACCCTTGTTCGGGCAACGAGCCTCATCGCAGACGGTATGCAGGCCATGTTTCGCCAATATATCGTCGACCTTCTTCCATTCATTGCTCGCTCGAAGCCGGACTTTGATCCATTCCGGTTTTGGTTTGATCCTGGGAGATTCCATGCGTCGAGTATAGACAAAAGAAAGTGCTTTGTCATGGAGGAGCGGGCCATGAGGGCATGGTGATCGGCTTTCACGGCACGTGCGGCGTCGATGTCGAGCCCCACTACGCGATCCGGTATTTGTCGGGATTCTGAAAGGGCCGGGGCAACCGAGGTTGCCGGGCGATACAGCATTTTCCTTTGGACTCTGGTGGATTTTTACCAGCCGGGCAATCTACATTGGCCGAGCGCCATACATCACTTGTTATACCCAACACTATAGCTTATATTATATTGTGTTGGGTAATACCTCGGGAGAAGTCAGATGCCAGTACTAGACTCTATCATCGCAGAGGAATTTGATCGCCTCGAATCTCTGCGAAAACGCATGATAGCTGAAATCGCATCCTGTCCGCAGGGCGCCTTCTCCGTAAAGCGAAAGGGCGCACGACATTATGCATACAGGGCGTACAGGAAAAGCGGCAAGGTAGTAACCGACTATATCGGTCCCGCCGATTCCGAAGAAGCTGTTACTCTTGCGTCGTTGATACACAAGCGTCAGACCCTCTCATCCGAACTGAAAGCGGTGTCGCAGGACATCGACCGTATACGGAGGATATTGCATGTCCGGTGAAGTGGACGCATTCAAACAGGTTTTGGCAGTCCTGGACGAAATCGGACTGTTGCCCCATGTCATTCTCGTCGGAGGGTGGGCTCAGCACCTGTACAGGCGATATTTCGATGATCCGCCTGAACTCTCGGCATTGCGTACTCTAGATGTCGATCTGCTGTTCCGCTGACCGCCTGCCATCAAGACAACAATCGATCTCGATAGAGCGTTCAGCACGATCGGTTTGCGCAGGGCATTCAATCTCGACGCAAGTACAAAGTACGTATCGCGAGAAATCGAAGTGGAGTTCCTGATTCCCGACAGGGGAAAAGGTGATAAAAAGCCCTATTCCATAGAGAAGCTTTCGATTTCTGCGCAAAGTCTGCGTCTGCTCGACATGCTGACGGTTGTGCCTATCGAGGTCACCTATGCTGGATTCACCGTGCATGTTCCCGATCCTGCAAGGTTCTGTCTGCACAAGTTGCTTGTCAGCGAAAGAAGGCAGCTGAAAACAAAGCAGGAAAAGGACCTCGAGACCGCCCTCGAACTAGCTTCCCTCTTCATGAAAAATCCCGAATGGTGTTCGAAACTATCTGCATGTTTCAGGGAATTAACGGAACGTCAGCGCGGGATCATACTTCGTCTGCTGTCGTTACAAAAGCATCCTGCAGCGGCTCTTCTGGTCCAGAATTACCAATCGCGTGAATCTGAATAAGGACCGCCCCGTGTCCCACAATTCAAACACCAGCGAACCGGCCTGGTGGAGCAGGTCACAGACCCTTTTGGGGACCAGCTTTCACGGTATAAGGGAATTAGACTATGGCCGGCCGGACTCGACCCAGCGCCCCGGGGATTATAATAACAAACTTTATCACACTCAACATTAATAATTGTGTATCGTGATTAAGTATTGCCCTTTTATTCATTGAGCAATACGCGTCAACATCACTTCATTGTTGATCATGCTATCTTTAATATAGAAATAATTATCGATCACCCTCCCTTGTCCGGCCGTCTATATTTCTTTCCAGCTTGGCCGTATGATGCAGCTAAATTATCTTGAGGAAAGTCAATTTGTACGACATCAGCCTTAAAACTGAATCTTCCATGTGACGCCGGACGGAGAGTATGTAATGCTTTTTAATTTGGCGAGTTTCTTGCGTGGAATTTCAAAAGCTCTGGATTATATCGAAGAAGATTTGCTTGGCGTCCGGACCAACCACTCAAAACGGATTGCGCTGATTGCCATGCGCACAGGTCAATCCATGAATATGTCAGATAAAGAATTATTTGACCTTATAGCCTTGTCTTTGCTGCACGATAATGGTGCGAGCCTTACTATACTTGAAGACAGTTTGCACGGAGACCTCGCCCACAGGCTAAATATTATTGAGAGTCTGAAAAAGCATTGCATTATTGGGGAAGACAATATTTCAAAATTCAAATTCATGACCAATCAGGAAAATGTCATCAAATATCATCATGAAAATTATGACGGAACTGGTTTTTTTGGCATACGCGGGGATGAAATTCCGCTTATGTCACAGATAATCCATCTGGCCGACAAATTAGACTTGGACATGAACATAAAAGATTGTATCAATGATCCTTCTGCGAAAGCGAATTCCATTGCATACGTGAACAAATACAAAGGAATATATTTCACCCCGTCAGTCGCAGATATCTTTTTCACCCTCGCGGAATCCGATACGTTCTGGTATGAGCTGACCGATGGAGCTATCGCGGAAGAATTGATGCGGAACACGCCGGATTTTTTCTTCGAATACTCGTATCAAGAGATCAGGAATATCACAAAAACATTTTCAAAGATCATCGACGCAAAATCTTCATTTACCCAACTCCATTCAAGCGGGTTGGCGGAAAAAACCGGGAAAATGGCAGAATTCTATGAATTTGACGAAGAAACAACGCAGCAATTGTTGATCGCGGCTGATTTGCATGATCTCGGAAAGATGGCGGTAAGCAACAATATTCTTGACAAGCCAGGCGTTTTGACAGCAGTCGAATTTGAAAAAATAAAAATCCATCCAGGAGTCGGCAAGGTTTGTCTGGAGGAGATAAAAGGGTTCGAGCGGATTGCTCAATGGATTTTTCAACATCATGAAAAACTGGATGGATCAGGATATCCACAAGGCCTTACAGGCGAAAAACTGGACTTTAAATCCAGGTTGCTGACTTGTTTGGACATCTATCAGGCATTAACAGAGGAAAGGCCATATCGAAAGGCAATGGATTATAAGTCAGCTGCGAAAGTATTGATGGACATGGCAGAAAAAAACCTTATCGATCCGCAGATCGTCAAAGACATTATTCAGTATTTGCAGCCGTGCTGAATGAAAGGTCCTTGTGTGCTGGCACCCTTCAATCTGATAAATTGGGGCTGATCACTTGGATCAGCCCCTTACTTCTACAATATAATTTTACTACCTTCTGTCGGTCACTTCTTCAAGGGAGGAGTAGTGGCATCCGGTTCCCAGATCACAAAGTTGTTTGGGCGACCATGCTTGGTGACAGCGGAGACAGCATCGATCTCGGGCTTGGGTTTTCCAACTACAATTGATCCGATAAGAACGCAGTTGCCCTCGACTTCGTAATTGACCTGCTTTTCGGGGAAGCCCCAACCGCGCGTGTAGTTTCTGCCTTTTATGAAACGGCTAATATCGTATTTGGGGGTTCCGTATCCAACAGTACCGGGGTTAGGTCCGACACTTGATCCGTCCATTGTGCCAAAGAAGTGGGTTCTGTAGCCTAGATCGTAGGCAGCCATCGAGAGGAACGCACTCGCCATTCCTGAATCGAAATAGGCAAATACTGTCTGCATATAATAGCCTTCATACTTAGCCTTATGATCAGCCTGAGCAGCGACCTGGTCAGCTAAAACAAGGATTGTAACCGTACCTTCGGAGGTACAGCCAGCACCCCAGCGTGTGCCTACGATAGCAGCTTGTTCTTTTGGATCACGAACAGCGATGAAGAAATACTCGTTCCAGTTCACCGCATTTTGTGCCTTGCCAGCGATCTCCATAATCTCAACCAGCTCTGCATCGGTCGGTGCATCCTTGGGATTGTTCGACCAAGAACCATTATTGACGGTTCTCCAAATGTGTTCGTTGTCAGCAAACCATTGCTTCAGCCCAAGCGATCGGGTTGTTTGAGCCCAGCCAGAACCGACTACCACAATTGCCAATGTCGCAAGGATCAAAAACCTGACGAACCTTTTCATGGTTTCTCCTGGATATAAATGATTTGGTATTATCGGTCCGGGGCAAGAACAAGTCAATCAAAATATATATATAAATAAGCAACCTGTTATTTTGTCACGCGAATTTTTTTGGACAGAACACTAGCAATATTTTACAGTATAAGCCACTGCTTCTTCCTCGTCATAACCTGCATATTGCATCAAAATCTCTATAGTGTGCTCGCCCAAGGCAGGTGCGTGTTCTTTAATATTTTCATCCTCCGCAGGCACATCTGAGAGTTTGACGGGGTTGCCCGAGATTTTTATTTTCCCGATGTGAGGCTGATCGACTTCTAGAATCATATGACGTTCAGCTATTTGAGGATCCTCAAACAGCTTGTCGATAGTGTTGATTGGGCCAGCAGGAATCTGCTGTTTGTAAAAAATCTTCAACCATTCTTCGGTCGTCTTTTGTTTGATTTTCTGCTGGAAGAAGGCGCTCAGCTCATCCATGTTCCGATTGCGGTCAGAATTGGTCCTAAACCGCGGGTCGGTGATCAGCTGTTCGTTGTCCGTCACTTGGCAGAATTGAGCGAAAAGCTTATCGTTGCCGGCCGCTACAATAACCCAGTTGTTCTGAGTACGATAGGCCTCAAACGGAGTAATGGATGGGTGCTTTAATCCCAGTGGACCGGGTGCTATTCCCAAAACGGACGTTTTTGCAATAGCGTTTTCCAGAATGGCAACCTGACAGTCTAGCATCGCGATGTCCACACTCTGCCCGCGCCCCGTGTCGTTGCGCGCATACAGAGCGGCCAGAGTACCATAAGCGCCAAACATGCCCGCCACCACATCGCCGATCGAAGTGCCCACCCGCACCGGGTTGCCACCGGGTTCCCCGGTGATACTCATGATGCCACCCATTCCCTGTACGATCATGTCGTATGCGGGTCGGCCTGCATAAGGACCGGTATGCCCAAAGCCCGAAATCGCCGTATAGATCAGCCGTGGATTCATTACTTTTAGCGTCTCATAGCCATAGCCCAACTTTTCCATAGTGCCCGGCCTGAAGTTTTCTACAAGTACATCTACTTGTTTAACAATGCTTTCAAATATTCCTCTCCCTTCCGGACTCTTCATGTTGATTACCACACTTTTTTTCCCGCGGTTGATGCTGAGAAAATAGATGGACTCTCCATGAATGAGAGGGGTGTATGCGCGTGAATCATCGCCGGTTTTCGGTGTTTCAACCTTAATGATTTCTGCGCCCAGATTGCTGAGCATCATTGTGCAATAAGGGCCCGCAAGCACCCGGGACATATCTAGAATCTTAACGCCTTCAAGCGGTTTGTGCGTCATATAATCATACCCTTTTTATTACAAGCTACAAAAATTAAAATAAAACCGGAGCCCTGAATTTTATCAATAAAAATTCGATAGCAACTTTATTTATTGTCCCCCGTCCAGGGGTATTGTACAGGAATATCTTTTCTATACCCCTGACGAGAGTTCAAATTATAAGCGCAGACTTTTCCCTGGCTTTATAAACCTGCCGTAACCAGGCTGGACAAGGATCTCACCTTCATCCATTACCACCGTGCCCCGGACAATGGTTTGTGTAACCTTGCCCTTCAGGGTCTGACCATAATAAGGACTGAGGCCACATTTAGTATAGATTTTTTCGCCGCCGACCACCCATGTGCGGTTCAAGTCGCAGATAGTGAAATCCGCATCGGTGCCTGGCATATTAGAACCTTTACGGTCATACCAGCCAAAGGCTTTCGCACCATTTTCTGAAGTCAGTTTGACCAGCTTTTCTAATGTTAGGTTTCCCTTGTTCACCTCATTGAGCAAAAGATGACCGTACCAATCCAGCCCCGGAACACCTGCTGCGGATTGGAATGGCGTTTCCGGGTGGTAATGGCGTGCAAGGTGAGGAGAATGATCACTGCCCAAAATATCAATGGTGCTATCGGCTACGGCTTCCCATATATGTTTCCAGTTGGGCATAGATGTATGACCAAGCGGAATTTTTTCGCCGGTTTTGGGATCGGTTAGCTCATCCGACATCCCATTGGTCGGCATAATCTCCACGCTTGCGATAATGTTCATGTCACCTTGTTTTTTAAGCATTCTCACAAGGTCTATATAGCCATCATGCCAGCAATGCAGAGCATACCATTTCATTTTATTTTTACGGATGTAATAGGCCAGGTGCCACGCGGCTGAGGACATTTCTTCATCCCCATAAAGCTGCGGCAACACATGGCAAAGATCAAGCTGCCCACCTTTGTTCTGAATACTCTGTACGTTACCCAAATACCAACTCATATCCATTGGGTGGATGCTGCAGTACATGTCAACCTTCGCTATTGCGGCAAAGCATTGGTCCAGGACATAAGAATCAGCCGTACCAAAGCTTTCCTTCAACGGGGTTTTCTGGTTCATCTCAAGGATTTTAAAAAAGGCGGTACCGGCATCCGCCAAGCGCTGAACCTCACCTTCCGAAAAGGCAAGAGGGCTTGCGATAGGGTTAAAATCAACAACTGCTTTTTTGCTGGCAGCTTCGACCGCTTTCTGATAAGCGCCGGTATTGGCAATGCTTTGGAATAGTCCATTAGGGGCCGGACAAACCATCGTCACCCCTCCATTGGCAGCAGCCTTTGTTCCGCTTTCGTAATCCTCTTTTTCCTCCACGCCTGGCTCACGAATGTGGCAATGGAAGTCAATCATACCAGGGAGGATATGTTTGTCCTGAGCATTCACGACCCTTGAGGCCTCAGTGATTGTGCCGGGTTTGGCAAGGCAGGAAATTTTTTCTCCTGTTACGGCAACATCAAGTTTTTCAAAACCTTCGTTGATGTAGACCATGCCATTTTTTATAAGTAAATCACAGGCCATAATATCCTCCCGTTCTGGCAAAACTGAAACGATTACAAAATTCCGAGCATGGCGGTGATGACCGGAATGATGCCTACAGCGGTGCCCATCAGGCAGGTCACGATAAACAGATGTTTATTGCCCTGTTTGGCGTCTACATCGCAATATTTGATGGTCAGCAAATTGGCGCTGTTGAACGGCAGAGAGTCCATGCCCATACTAGAGACGGTGAAAAGTCTTGCCATACTCTCGCGATTGATACCTGTAGCCAGTAGCTTGTCTCCCCAAGCGGAGGCAGCAATAGAGATACCACCCATAGAAGAGCCAGATACAGCCGCCAGGACGTTAATTGCAAAAAAGGCAAAGAGGTATACGTTACCGCCACTTAACTTAGTCAAGACGTTAGAAACTGTAATAAAGCCAGGAACTGATTTAACTATGGACCCAAAGCCGACAATCGCAGCTGTGATGATGACGTATTGAGATTCCTGGGCTGCGTCGTTGAAAATCTCTTTGAGCGCTTTATAGCGTTTCCAAAACAGAACCAGCAAGATGGCGCTGCCAGCAAACAAAGCGAGATAAGCAGGCCAATGGAAGACATTTAAAAGCACAAGAACAACACCGATAGGCGGTATGATGAGCCAAGTTGCAGGCAGATTTTCTTTGGCTATGTCAGTGTCCAAATACTTGCGATCCCTTTCGGTGTCAACAAAGATTTCACCGCGGGCCTTCATTTTTTTCACCGTAATGAAGAAATAGGTAAGGGACATAATAGCCAGCACCGTGAAAGAAAGGATACCGGTGATGGGTGCAGCCATTTCTGTTACACCAGCCAGCTTTGCAGAAAGCACATTGATACCGCTAGGCGTACCGGGCAAAAGAGCCTGCGCTGATGCGCCACCCATAATGATGGCCGGTAAAATGTTTTTTGAAATACCCGCTTTGCGGAACATCGCAACAGCCATAGGATAAACTGTGAAGATTATTACAAAAACATTTACACCCGCCGTGACAAGGACCACAGTAGTGAAAAAGAGCGCCAAGATAATACCATTATCGGTCTTTATATGCTTTAAAAATGTATTGGCGAGAGAGGTGGCAAGACCGCTGGATTCCATCAATTTTCCAAAAACAGCGCCAGAAAGAAAGAGCGGCAACATACTGGTCACAAATCCGCCAACACCCTGCATGTAAATGACTGCGTAGCCATTTGCCATGCTCAATCCACCTGTGAGAGTGACAATAGTCGCAGCTATAGCGGCCAATAGAATCATTGACACCGATTTTATGCAGCCATAAATCACAATCGCCAAAGCGATAATGATGCCAAGTAGACTCACGATATTCATTGCTTTCCTCCATATTTAGTTGTAGATGCCCAAACAGTCTTGGGCCCGATTACCATTTGGCAAAGGTGCCACCGCCGCATTCCGTTGTTGGGAATACAGCCTGTAAAACTTGCTTTTCCTTACCTGGAATCTTGCTCCACACAAGGCTGCCGGATTTTGTCACCATTTTCAAATTGCGTAGTGCATGAATATCTTCATCGGGCTTACCCTCCACCACAGTAATATCCGCCAGTTTGCCAGCCACCAGGGTGCCAGTGAGTTTGTCGATTCCACAAAGTGCAGCAGCGTTACCGGTGGCAGCGTTGATCACTTTGAGTGGGGTCATACCGGCGGCAACTAGACATTCAGCCTCGTAAACAGTGGCGTTGGTTCCCTCAATCGGATCGGATGGCAAAAGATCGGTACCCACCGCAATTTTAACGTCTCTTTGAATCGCGCGTTGGATGGACTCCATGTGCACATGCGCCGCTTCGCGGGCTTTGCGTACCTGATATTCCGGTGCGCCATGAGAAAGGAGATAATCAAAAGCGCGTGTAACAGATAGGGTTGGTACCAGCCAGCGGTCCAAAGATTTAAGCATGTCGGCGGTCTCATCGCTCATTATATAGGCATGCTCGATTGAATCGATTCCCAACCGCAAAGCGTCCTGAATCGGCTTATCACCGCCAATATGTACTGCCACTTTTTTCCCGGCCATATGTGCGATCTCCACGACAGCCTGCACTTCATCGTCGGTCATCTGCTTGTCGGCAAAGCCTTCATTGCTACCGGAAAACCCTCCAGTGAGGCAAATTTTTAAAAAGTCTGCACCTTCCTTTAGCATAAGGCGAGAAGTCTCGCGAAACTGGGCGACACCACTACACTCCACCGAATGAGGATTGTGGTTAGAATGTCCATTGTGAGCGATGATCATATTGCCGCAGGCGACCAGGTTTGGTCCCCAAAGCATCTTTTTATTAATGGCGTTGCGTACAGCGACATCAGCCATATGCCTGTCGCCTACACAGCGGATCGATGTAATGCCACATTGCATCGCCTCGATCGAACGACGATACGCCATAAGCGCACAATAACCAGCCGAGTATTGATCCACGCGATAGGGTAAGAACGGCATCACCAGGTTCAAATGTGTGTGTACGTTGAAAAGACCGGGCATCACCGTAAATCCACAACAGTCCACAACTTCGTCTTCAGATGCAGGCTTGGGCGCGGCGACGCTATCTGCCTGACCGACATAGACCAGAAGGCCGGTCTTTACATCATAAACGACCAATGCAGCTTCTACTGCCGGGGCAGTGGTTCCGTCCACCACCCGACAGTTTGTTAAAAACGCCTTAGCCATTCTTCTTCCTCCTTTGCTATTTCTTGTTTTCCGGACTTGTGCGCTTAAAATTCAGTAACGTGCTCCTCGGCTGACATCTTCACCAGTACTGCGCAGATGCGTGAAAGTGCCTCACGCACCATGTCATCGCTACACAGTGAACCTTGAACGACACGGATAAAATTCTTGCCCTGTTGACCATATGCTGCGCCGCTGTTCACCGCCGCTGTTCCTGTATCCAGCAGCCTTGCTGCCACAACAGCACCGCCACCAAGCCTTTCCACATTCACCCAAGAGAAAAACCCGGATTCCGGCATAAGCATGGAGACCCCGGGAACTTTATTAAAAAACTCAAAGGCCATTTTGCGGCGCCTGTCGAAGATCTTGTTGTATTCGCCGATAAAGGCGTCATTCTGCAAGGCAGAGACGGCGGCTATCTGCGAAGCCGTGTTTGTAGCGCCGATGACGCTGACCGCCGCGCCATACAACACATCCATAATGATGTCATCCGCCACGATATAGCCGACCCGGATACCGCTAAGCGCCATGCCTTTGGAAAGTGAAAACACGGTGACAGTGCGCGAAAACATATTGGGCAATGTGGCAACAGTAACAAAATCAACGCCATCGAAAACAGAATCCTCGAAAGCTTGATCAACTACGCAAACCAGATCATTTTTGACAATGAAACGCGAAAGCTCTTCTAAAAAAGGCCGGCGCAGAACCGTAGTTGTGGGGTTGTTGGGCTGGGTAAGTACTACCATTTTGGTTTTTGAGGTCAAACGGCTTTCAAAATCCTGGATTGATGGCTGAAAACCATTCTTCTCATACACAGGAATGGGCACCACCGTGCCGCCCATCAACTTGACGTTCTGAAAATTATTGGGATAGCTGGGATCGAGGGCCATGACCTCGTCACCCTTGTCTACAAAAGGGAGCATAGCGTAATACAGTCCCGAGTCTGAGCCGGGAGTCACCAAAATATTACGTTCAGGATCTACTTGCAGCCCGTTGAACCTCTTCAGTTTTTTCGCCAGTACTCTTTTTAACTCGGCGTCGCCGACAGGCGGTGTGTAATGGGCGGGAAAGCCGGTTTCAATGGCTTTAATCAGGGCGTCCTTCACATGGGCAGGAAACGCCGGGTCAGGATAAAAGGGATCAGCCCAACCCATTAGCGTCACACCACGCTTGCCCATTTCCAGATACCCTCCGCCAACATCAGCTTTGGTTACCTTAGTAAAAAGCCCGCCCTGAGTCTGCGCAAAAACCGGTTTCATTTTTCTACGAATATCCATTGCATCCACCTTTCTGCTTAATCCTTTATATCTCAGCAATTACCTCGATCTCTACCAAGACATCCTTTGGCAAAGACTTTACTGCAACACAGCTGCGAGCGGGCTTTGAGGTGAAATATTTGGCATAGATTTGGTTGAATGCTGCAAAATCTGCCATCTCTGCAAGGAAACAGGTGGTTTTAAACACCTTGTCAAAGTCAGATCCAGCCGCATGCAAAACAGCACCAAGGTTTTGGATCACTTGCTCAGTTTGCGCAACGATTTCTTTTCCGGTAACCACGCCAGCTACCGGATCAATAGGAATCTGACCTGAAGTGTACACGATGCCCCCAACAATCTTTCCTTGGGTATAGGGGCCGATAGCCGCCGGTGCTTTCTCTGTTGATACTGTCTTCATAGCTTTGTGTTTCTCCTTTTACGCTGGACAATTTTGAAAAATAAACTGAATTATGTTTCACTAAATTGCCAAACTGCGCTAATTTATTTAATTCTAGACCTGAATTATTTTACAGTCAATATAATAATGATGAAATATTTTATAATTTTAAGTAAATTTCATCAGAAAAACAACAAAAAACACCGATCACTTGCCGTTAGTTTAATTCTGCGTTACTGTATTGTCGCCTAAATAGCAAAAAATGAACTTATTTTTAGGAGCAGCCTGTGTCGGCAGATAAAAGCATAGTGTTGAGTTCTGCGGATCGATTAATCCTGAAATCGTATAAAATATTGATTGATGGGTTGGCCAATTACCTTGGAGACGGGTATGAATTTGTATTACACAGCCTTGAAAATACAGACAGTTCAGTTATTAAAATCATCAACGGCTTTCATACCGGCCGTAAAGTGGGCGCGCCGATCACTGATTTGGCGCTCTCAATGCTGGCAGAAATCGAAAATGTCAGAGACAAAGGTTACATTTCCTATCGCTCGAAAAATAAAAGAGGAGAACCGCTGAAAGCGACTACGATCGCTATTTATGGCGACAATGGCAGAGTAATTGGCCTCTTATGCATTAATTTTTATTTGAATACGCCTTTTGCTGATATAGTGGCCAGCTATAGCCTCTCCGAACCGGAGGAGAAAGGTGCAATCACTGAAACCTTTTTTGAAAATATAGATGAACTGATTAAGAGCGAAGTATCCACGGCGAAAATTACTGCTGCAAAGGATCCAAGTATATTACCTTCGCAGAAAAATAAAGAAATTATATCTTTATTGTATCAACAGGGAGTATTTACACTAAAAGATGCCGTTATAAAGGTGGCGGATCTTCTAGGCATTTCAAAAAGCACAGTGTATCTGCATGTAAGATCGATAAACAATTGCAAGGTAAGTGAAAAGTAATTAGTACTCTGTAATATTTTAAGGGGCTGTAGTAGATAAGGAGCCAGGATACACTGTTTTCATGAAGATAACTCGTTGCAGGTTAAGTAAAAAGGTACAATGTCGCCTGCTTGAGTTTTTTGTCCTTGAAGTTACGGCCCGTTCGGCAGCAGACATCCTTGCTATTCAACCCAATTCTGCAGCTCTTTTCTATCGTAAAATACGCCAAGTTATAGCCTTTCATTTAGCCCAGGAAGCAGCTGAAGTATTCAACGGTGAAGTAGAAATCGATGAGAGCTACTTCGGTGGAGTTCGTAAAGGCAAACGCGGTCGTGGCGCTGCTGGAAAAGTTGTTGTCTTTGGCATGCCAAAGCGCCATGGCAAGGTTTACACTGTAGTTGTGGAGAATACCAAGACAAAGACCCTAATGAACGAAATAGCAATGAAAATCAAGCCCGATAGCGTCGTCTACTCAGATGTGTTTGTCGCTGAAAAAAACCATATCAACGGAATTGAAAACTTCTGGAATCAGGCCAAGAGAGTCTTAAGAAAATACAATGGAATTGATAAGAAAAACTTCCCTTTATTCCTGAAAGAGTGTGAGTTTCGATTCAACTACGGAACACCCAAGAAGCAGATGAGAATCTTACGTCATTGGTGTGATGTTTAAGGGCTTATCTACTACAGCCCCTACTTCAATTGTCCTTACGCCTAAAAACTAAAAACGAGTTTGCTGTGAGGGATTGCCTGCGAATGACCGAGAAAGAGCTTTTCGCTCTATACTTAAAATGCTTTTCAATAAGACTTTCTTTTCAGGGATATTCTACTAGAGCTCACTTGGTTTTCCGCCTTCTCGATGTGTCGAATACAACAAAGAGATGAATTCGCCTTTTAGCTCCCCCTCTTTAGCTTTTTTGAGAAGCGCTTCCTCAAGATCAAATCCATCAAACCAAGCTATTCCCAGGAAAAAGTATTTTGTCCTTTTTAGGTCCCGCTTATACCTAGTACTTCTGTCACTGGTATCGTAAGCCCCTGAACAGGGATTCAATTCCAGTAAAAACTCATCGGCTTTGGTTGGGTCTGGGAAGTTTGAACTACCTTGGCCATACAGAACCAGCTTATCAAAATCACTAAGGACAGCATCACGGTTCTTCTCCCTCTTCCTTTCTTGCGGTGTGAACTTCAGTTCGAGAATACCTTCAATCTTATCGTCTCTCGTGATGACAAGATCCGGCTTGTACATCTTCTCTTTACCCTCTTTACCCGCATTTTTATCCCAGAAATAGAACTGTGGCTCGACCCAAACATCCCAATCCTTGGGTACCTTTTCTTCGAACCTGTTCTTGAGCAGCATGAACAGATAGGCTTGGAGATGCCTTTCGGTCTGAATCTTGCCTTTTTTATACAATGGGATGATCGTATTTTCCCAAAGCTCTTTCAGTAGACTTGATAGCTCATCATCGTTCGTCGCTGCATTGCCCATATCAGAATTCCTCCTCGGTCCTTGCACAGGTAAAGAGAACTAGAATTAATCCCGCACCTCATAGGCGAGAATGTCGGCTTTCTTAAGTTCCATTTCCGACTCTTTCAGAAGTGTTGCCGCATCTACAAGGTTCATAAACTCATTTGCCTTCAACCGAGAGGAAACATTGACTGCAGTTATCAGTTGAAGCATCGCGGGAACAAAGGCTTCGGGATCAGGACACATCACCGTTACCTTTTGCTTCATAACGATGGTTCTATGCCAGGCGATGATGGCCAGATCTTCGAGAGTCTCCATTTTGACTGTTTTCTTTTCTGTCATTTTTTTCTCCTTATTCTCCTTAGGTGACTAAAAATCCATATTTTATCTATGGCAATCTACAATGGATTGCGTCAAGTCGAGAATTGGGCTGTTTGGCTGAAGCGTCGAAACCGGATTCTCCAGGATGGAGCTGATCAGAAGCCAATCCTGGAAGGTACATCGATCTTTATCAAGAAAAGGTATCCCATCAACAGAGAGTGCTCCCGGGGAGGTTACAAACAAACCATCGACAAGTTTGCTGGAGACCGTACCGAGAGTTTCTGCAAACGACCAGGTGTTTTCAGAAATATACAACTCACTCTGCTTTACAGGCGTTCCGGGCTTTGTGTCGGAACTCAAGACAAAATTTTGCTTGGTATCCTGTTCCATCAAAAACATTATCATGGCCAGATCTCTGACATGGGTAGGCCTGATTTTCATGACCGACCAGGTAATATGTTCTGGAAGTCTTCCCTTTTGTATCCAAGAAGTCTTGACTGATTTTTGTTGAATGAGGCTTATCATGGAGTTAAAGAAGATACCTTCAATCAAGTCGATATCGTTGATGGTCCTAGCTTCGTCATCTATCTCAATGCTCATGTGGAAAGGATACAACCCCACTACGACAAATCATGTCAGAGTCCTGTACGAATTTAGTGATTTCTGAAGAATATCTCGAATTTCCTGGACGAGCGAGTCCGGGGCAAGGACCTGAACGGTATCACCAAGACGCAAGAGCTCCTGTACAAGCTCGAAATTTACCGCGACAGCCAGTGAAAACTCCACGAAGCCATTTGCTTTCCGTACGACGCGCTGCGAATTGTGCAGTGGAAGTGCTTCAAGGTACTGAGCCTGGAGTGTTGTCGCCCGTATCCGGACATCTTCGACAGGCCCTTCGCTCAAGGTTACTCCGACGATTTTGTTGAAAAGCGAAGGTTCAAGAGTGCGCTCAGTGGTTTGATCTGGGAGCACCTCAAGGTTGGAAATCCTGTCCAAGCCGAACGCCATCGGGTTCGAAGCCCACTCGACAATCGCTATCAGGTACCATCGTCCTTGATACTGCTTAAGCAGTTGTGGAGCTGCTGTATAAGTCCGGTTCTCTCCCTTTTGATATGTACGGTGTTCAAACCTCACTATCTGGCAGTTTTTCAACGCAGAAAGTAGGGGTGCAAGATGCTCCAACCCTTTCGCCGCTCCAGAATGATCGAACACTACATACTTCTGTAATGCCTTAACATCCTTGAATGACTCAATGATGATGTTCGCCTCTGCCGCTAGCTCAAGGAATGAGAGGGTTTTCTGCAGACCAGGCGATGTAGCGGGATCTATATAGTAGTAGTTTCCGGATCTCTCATAGAGGATATCGACTCTATAATCGCTGCTGAGGAAGCCAATATCACGCAGGAACTCTCTTGGAGAGATCTTATAGCCCAAGGATTCCAGATACTTGAGTATTTCCTTGCTGCTTGATCGCCGATTGCCCTGGAGTTTTTCAAGGATAAGCTTGTAGCGTAGAAATGGGGCGCGTTTGAGCATAAGAAACATATACGCTCGGGAAAAGGAAAACACCAGGGTCCAACGCATTAGGGAATCAACTATGGGCCCTGCTGGACTTGAACCAGCGACCTACGGATTATGAGTCCGCAGCTCTGACCAACTGAGCTAAGGGCCCGATTAAGGGACTTTAAAAAGCGCGCGGGCTTGCGCGAGCCGCCCAATTTGGACATATCGGACGGAAAAAGTCAATCTCGTGCGCGGGAACCACCGCCCTACAGCGTCTCTTCGATCTTGATCTTCAGCACCTTGCCCGTGGAGCGGATTTCCTTGAAAAGACGCTCGATGTTCACGTTCACGGGAATTTTGCCCAGTACGTTGAGGCGCGTGGTGGAAGCGGCGACGTCCTGCGAAGCGTCGACGGAAGTGACGCGGATACCGTGGGCCGTGAGTACTTTGAGTACGGCTTCGCGGTCGGCGGAGTTTTCGTCGAACCATATCTGGATGTACTTGAAGCGCTCGGCGGGGAAAAGGCGGCGCTCGATGGGTTCCAGGAAGAAAAGAGCAAAAAAGGTGAGGGCGAGGGTCATCAGGGCGGGAATCCAGAGGCCGGCGCCGATGGTGAGGCCAACGGCAGCGATCACCCAGAGGCTGGCCGCGGTGGTCATGCCTTTGACGTTGTTGCCGATCTTGATGAAGGCGCCGGCGCCCAGGAAACCGATGCCCGAGACCACCTGCGCGGCGATGCGGCCGGGATCGCCGTTTCCCTGGCCGATGGTCGCAGGGAGCCAGATCGAGAGAATCATGAGAAGACAGGCGCCCAGACTTATGAGGATGTGCGTCCGCAAGCCCGCGGTCTGCCTGCGGAGTTCGCGCTCCGTGCCGATGACGCTTCCGGCGAGGAAAGCGAGAATCAGGCGCGCGGCAGCGGCAGCGGGCCCTATTTCCGGTGTGCTCAACAGTTCAAGAATGTGATCCATGTCGATCAGGCCTTTCTTCCGGACGCCCAGGCGTCCAGGTTGCGCCGCAGGTACGTTTCGTGCCAGGCGGCGTGTTTCGTGTAGGTTTCGAGAAGCTGAACCATGCTCATCTTCCCGTTTTTCGAATGAATGATATGCGCTTCTTCCCAGGCGGAGCCGGAGATGGCACGCAGGGAACCGGCGATAAACGTGCGCAGCGCCGCCGCAATCGTCAGGGCTGCGCGGCCGTCGCTTTTACCGTAGGCGTTGCGCTCTTTCCATGCTTCCTGGTCCCAGGCGGGAGCGGGGAGGCCGGGCGTCGCTATGCCGCCGCGGACCCTGAACACGAGATTGCAGTCGGCGTCCAGAAGGTGCACGAGGTGCTCGTTGATCGACCAGGCATCCTGGAGGTCGGGGACGAAGGCCAGCTGCTCGCCTGAGAGCCCGGCGGCCAATATCTGCAACGGCTCGTACGCGTGCTCGAATCCGGAAATGAGCGCCTCGCGATCGGCTCCCGTCATACTCCGCTCCTTTCCCGGCCCGCTGAAGACCGGACTCAAACCTGTAAATTTCAATGCACCTCCCCGCTCCACTCGGGCGGGAAAAGCGGCTATACTGGCGCGCATGACGACCCAGGATATGACGACTCAGGAACGGTACATCCTCGCCCTCGACCAGGGAACCACATCGTCGCGCGCCATTTTGTTCAACCACGAAGGCATCGCCATCGGGTCGAAGCAGATCCCCTTCACGCAGTATTTTCCGAAGCCGGGCTGGGTCGAACACGATCCCGAAGAAATATGGGAAAGCCAGCTCGAAGCTGCGCGCGGCGCCATGGCTCAGGCACAAGTGGAACCCGGCCAGATCCTCGCGCTGGGCATCACCAACCAACGGGAAACTACTGTACTCTGGGACAGGGCCACGGGCAAGAGCGTTTTCAACGCAATCGTGTGGCAATGCCGCCGCTCCGCGGGCATTTGCGCCGAGCTGAAGGCCGCGGGCGCCGAACCCATGATCCGCGAGCGCACGGGGCTCGTCCTGGACGCGTATTTTTCGGGCACCAAACTGGCCTGGATCTTCCGCGAACGGCCCGACCTCAAAGTGCGCGCCGAACGGGGCGAACTCGCCTTCGGTACCGTCGACTCCTGGCTCCTGTACCGACTCACCGGCCGGCACGCCACCGACGCGACCAACGCAAGCCGCACCCTCCTCTTCGACATCAAAAAACGCCGCTGGGACGAGGACCTTCTGCGTCTCATGGGCGTACCCGCCCCGATCCTGCCCGAAGTGCTCCCCAGCTCGGGCTTTTTCGGGCTGACGAAAAAAGAATGGCTGGGCGCCGAAATCCCCGTAACGGGCATCGCGGGCGACCAGCAGGCCGCACTTTTCGGCCACGCCTGCTTCGAGCCGGGCGAGGCCAAGAACACCTACGGCACGGGCTGTTTCACGCTCATGAACACAGGCCCCTTCCCCGTCGAATCGAGACACAACCTCCTCACGACCGTGGCATGGGACTTGGGGCAAGGCTACACCTACGCGCTCGAAGGCTCCGTGTTCGTCGCGGGCGCGGTGATCCAGTGGCTCCGCGACCAGATGGGCATGCTCGCCGATTCGGCCGAGAGCGAAACGCTTGCGCGCTCGGTGCCGGATTCGGGCGAAGTCTATCTCGTGCCGGCCTTCGTGGGCCTGGGCGCGCCCTACTGGGACCCGGATGTGCGCGGCACGGTGGTGGGCATCACGCGGGGCACCACAAAAGCGCATTTCGTCCGGGCCGCGCTCGAGTCGATGGCGTATCAGTCGCGCGACCTTCTGGTGGCGATGGAACGCGACTCGGGCCGCACGCTTTCGACGATAAAGGCCGACGGCGGCGCTTCGGCCAATTCCTTCCTCATGCAGTTCCAGGCCGATGTGATGAATCGGCGCGTGGTTCTGCCCGAAGTCGGCGAAACCACCGCTCTGGGGGCCGCATATCTCGCGGGGCTCGCGGTCGGTTACTGGTCGGGCCTCGATGACGTACAGCGCAACTGGCGCATGCGCCGCGAGTTCCGCCCCGAAATGGCGGAAGAAACGCGCGCGCGCCTGATTTCGGGCTGGGACAAGGCCGTCGCCGCGGCGCGGACATATCGGTAGGAGATGCATGATGACAAGAGCTGAACGTGCGGAAGCCTTGCATGCGGGCGGATCGGCCTGTTCGCAGGCGGTCTTTTCGGTGTTCGCCGAAGAATTGGGCCTGCCTGAGGCCGCGGCGCACCGTCTCGCGACAGGCTTGGGCGGAGGCATCGGGCGCATGGGTTTGAGCTGCGGCGCGCTCACGGGCGGCGTCCTCGCCCTGTCGCTCGCTTTCGGCAGCGAAACCGGCGCCGATCAGGAGCGCAAGCTGGACACTTACGCCCGTGTGGGAGAGTTCATGGCCGAATCAGGCGCCGCCCAGGGCTCGACGGACTGCCGCGCACTTCTCGGGGGCATCGACATGCGCACCCAGGAAGGCCGCGAGCGCATGAAAGCCGAAGGGCTTTCCGCGAAAGTGTGCAATCCCCTCATCCGCGAAACCGTGGAAAAGATCGAGCGCATTCTCGTCGCCGAAGGCAAAATCCGGCCGCTCGCACCGCGCGCATCGTGTGCATCGTGTGCGCCGGACACCGCCGTGGCTGGGCAGGCTGCCGCGGCTGCGCCAGCGGCGCCCGCGGACCGGGCGCCGCACATTCGCATCGAAAGGGCCCGTCCCGCGGACTCAGGCACGCTCGCCGAGTTCCGCTATCGCATGTTCGCCGACATGATGCCCGATACCGACTGGTCGGCCAGGCGCGAGGTCCTGCTGCGCGAAGCGGGCCGGTATTACCGGGAAAAGGCGGACTCCGCCGACCAGCTCAACTTTGTCGCCTATGTGGACGACAAGCCCGCGGGCTCCGCCTGCGCCGTCATCGAAGAAAGGCCGCTCCACGTCAGGTACGAAGGCACGCGCTACGGCTATGTCCACAATGTGTACGTGCTGCCCGAATACCGGGGACTCGGACTCGCCAGGGCTCTCATGAATCGCCTGCACGAAGAAGCGGCCAGGGCGGGCATCGTCAGGCTCGGCCTCCATGCCTCGCGTTTCGGACGGGCGCTCTATCTGGGACTCGGCTACGAACCGGTCGAGCGTTACATGGAAAAGGAGAATCTGCGATGAACGACCGCTTCGGACTGGAAAGAAGCTTTCTCAAAGCCAACTGGGACAAGGTCACGGGAACCGAATCCGACCAGGCGAAAGGCGTGCCCGCCCCGCTCCAGGAAGCGCCGCCTGCGCCCGATGCCGACATCATCCCGCTGCCGGACGTTGCCGCGGCCACGACCACAGCCGCAACTGCGGCCGCAACCGCGACCCCCACCACAGTCACGGCGACCGGGGGCGGGGGGAACGGAGAAAACGCCGCGGAAAGTTTCGCGAGGCTCCTTCTGACGCGCAAATCCAGGCGAAAATTCTCAGGCCAGGCCTTGAGCCTGGCCGAGGTCGCCTATCTGGCATGGTCATGCGAAGGCGTGCGCGAAAACAAGGGCAAATTCTCGTTCCGCACCGTTCCTTCGGGCGGCGCGCGGCACCCCCTCGACCTGTATCTCTACGCGCACAACGTCGAAGGCTTGCCCGTGGGCCTGTACCGGTACCTCCCCGTCGAACACGCCCTCGTTCTCGAGCGTCCGGGCGACGACTCGCGCGAACTGGACCGTGCCATCCGCGGCCAGTTCTGGGATGCCGCCTGCGTGTTCCTGTGGGCAGCCGTTCCCTACCGCTCTGAATGGCGCTACGGCAAGGCCGCGCAGAAACTGGTCGCCATAGATGCAGGTCTCTCCTGCGAAAACCTTTACCTCGCCTGCGAAGCCCTCGGCTTTGGTACCTGCGCCATAGGCGCCTACGACCAGGACCGGCTCGACGCATGGCTGGGCCTCGACGGCGAGGACATGTTCGCCCTGCTCGCCGCACCCGTGGGAAAGCCACTATAACTGGGCCGTAGGCCACTACCCGACGCCCCTGCCCGCTGAACGCAAGGAGTTTGCCATGGAGTTCGATTTCGTACCGCTCGAGATCCCGTCCGACTGCAATATCGTCGTCGGCCAGTCGCATTTCATCAAAACCGTCGAGGACATCGGCGAAATCATGACGGGCTCGGTGCCCGGCGCCAAATGGGGACTAGCCTTCAACGAAGCCTCCGGGCCCTGCCTGGTGCGGGGCGAGGGCAACGATTCCAGCCTCGTGCGCGCGGCCGAACACTGCGCCATGGCCGTCGGCGCCGGGCACAGCTTCTACCTCATCATCGGCCCGGGCGCATACCCCATCAACGTGCTCGACCGCATCAAAGCCTGCCCCGAGGTCTGTCACATCTTTTGCGCCACCGCCAACCCCGTGCAGGTCGTCCGGGCCCGAAGCCCCCAGGGCGCAGGCATCTTGGGCGTCATCGACGGCGCTTCGCCCGCAGGCGTCGAGGGTAACGAAGACCGCGCCGCGCGCATGTCGCTTTTGAGGAAATTCGGCTACAAGTACTGCTGAAGGGCGGGGCCGGGGGGCGGCCGCAACTGGCCGGGCCGGAGCGGTCCGCGGTCGGCGGGCTGGGCAGTGGGGCATAGGCGGGGCCGAGCCCGAGCAGTTTTCGCACCGGCCCCGATCCTGTGGATCCTGTTATCCTGTCTATCTCGCCTTGAAACTGCCCGAAGCGGGATCGAAATGCACGCCCGGCAAGTCGAAAGCCCGCCCGATCGCGCCCGAATGCGACACCACCGCCGGATTTCCCGCCTCGAATCGATGCGCGCGGTCGAAAACCCAGAGCTCATCGGCGAAACGCAGCGCCAGATCGACCTCATGCGTACATAGAACGACCGCCTTGCCCTCGTCATGCGCGAGCTTGGCCACAAGATGGAATACCTCGATCCGGGACGGCGCATCCAGGAAAGCCGTAGGTTCGTCGAACACGAGAATCCCCGTGTCCTGCGCCACCGCGCGCGCGATCTGCGCCTTCTGCTTTTCGCCGTCCGACAGCTCCGCGAAACGGCGGCCCGCGAAGGGGCGAAGACCCACCGCATCCAGCGCGCCCTCGACCTTCGCCAGATCCTCGGGCCCCAACCGGTTGCGCGCATCGGTATAGGGGTATCGCCCGAAGGCCACAATGTCGAACACCGTGAAATAGCCCGAATCCACCTTTTCGGTGAACACACAGGCGGCACGGAGCGAACGCTCCTCGGCTCCCATGCGTTTCGGGTCGTCCCCGTCGAGCGACACATGACCCGCGAGTGCGTCCTGCATGCCCAACAGCGTCCTCAAAAGAGTCGACTTGCCCGAACCGTTGGGCCCCACAAGCGCAGTGAGACTGCCCGATGCAATGTCGAAGGATATTCCCGACGCGAGTACCGTCCGCTTGCCGCCCTTGCCCCAGCCGATCGAAAGATCGCGTGCGGACAAAAGAACCCTGTGCTCCGGACCGCCGACACCCCCGGCAACTACGGGCACCCCGGGTAACACGGGCACCACGGGCACCACGGACGAGAGCCCAGTTGCGCTAGTCGCCCCGCTCATCGCGAACCTCCGCCTGAATCGGACGAACCGCGCAGAATCATCGCCAGAATCATCGGAGCCCCGATCAGCGCCAGAAGCGGATTGACCGGCAGGACCGACCCGCCGCCCGGCGACTGCGCCGCCGCATCCGCGGCCAGCGCGATGCAGGCGCCGCACAGGGCACTGCCCGGGATGAGCACCCTGTGGTCGGAACTGCGGAACAGGCGCCGGGCGGCCTGTGGCGCGGCGATTCCCAGGAAGGAAATGGGGCCGCAGAAGGCCGTCACTACGCCCGCCAGGATCGAAGCCGCGGTCAGAATGCGTGTGCGCTCGCGCTTTACCCTGATTCCCAGGGTCGAGGCGAATTTCTCGCCCAGAAGAAGAGCGTTCAGGGATTTCGAACTCCGCACCGTGAGCGCGAAGCCCAGGCCGACCGCTCCCGCGAAGATCGGCAGTTCGGCCCCGCGCACGCCGGCGAAAGAGCCGTAGGTCCAGCCCAGATACATCTGGACTTTCTGCGGGCTTCCGAAATAGACGAGCAGGGACACGAGGCTTCCTGTGAGGTACCCCACGAGAAGTCCCACGATGAGAAGCGTCACGCCGTGTTCGAACTTGCGCGACAGAAGCAGTATCACGGCGAGCACGGTGCCCGCCCCCAGGCTGGCGGCTATGGCCAACGCGGCATAGCCGAAACCGCCCAGGCCTTCGAGCAGAGCC
>Ga0074198_1000846_pt1 | contig 25888 bp, 27 predicted proteins | sample EPASupsiteSAE323_FD_64527 | JGI IMG/M metagenome (GOLD analysis project Ga0074198, IMG submission 64527) | Bioremediated contaminated groundwater from EPA Superfund site, New Mexico - Sample SAE3-23 | ecosystem: Environmental > Aquatic > Deep subsurface > Groundwater > Contaminated ...
GGTGTACTCGAACTCCGGCACGTTGGGGTTCTCGAAGAACCAGATGATGAACTGGATGAGCGGGTACAGCCCGCGCGTCCGGCACTCACCACGCTGGATCCTCTTGAGACGGGAAAGCATTTCAGTCTTGGTCATCGGAATTCTCCTTGTAGCCCGTAGGCTGGGTTGTGGCACACTCCGCTGGTAAGCGGCATGCTTTACACCAAAATTTTGATATAAAATATGCCGCTCACAAGGAAAGATATCGTTGTAAAAGAACAAAAAAGTATACCATAAAAAAGCGGTTTTGTCAATAGTAGGGCCTCAGATTTAGCCAATTTAAGCGTAAATAGTAAATTAAATATTGACTAAGACAATATTTTAACGCATAATATTATAATTATGGAGAGTTTTTAATGAATTGACGATTTCGGTTCTAACATCGTCCGCGACTCTCCACCAGATTGATTTGTACCCCAAAAAGTGGGCACTATGAATTTTGTGTCCGCTTTTTTGTATTATTTCTAAGTGGAAATTTTTTTCTAAGTATGTTAACCTAAGTAAAGGTTCTGTACAATCAAAACAATAGGAGAAATTTGCAATGCGAAATAAAACGTTTGACCTAGGCAAAGTGTTGAGGTTTATTGTCGCAGGGGCAATTGGTGTTATTGCATACTATGCTACCCTTTACGGTCTTACGGAATACCTTTGTGTTTGGTATATTCTTTCTGCAGTCATTGGTTTCGTCCTTAACACAGGATTGAATTTCGTGCTTCAAAAGTTTTGGACCTTTCAGAATAAAGAAACACATATGGTTGGACGTCAGCTTGCTCAGTATGTTGTTATGACTATTTTCTTTCTTATTTGTAACACTGTTTTTTTGTATTTCCTTGTGGAATATATTCGTATGTGGTACATCGGAGCACAGGTGATACTCACGATTCTCATTTCTTGTTTGAGTTTCATCATCTCAGGTAGAATTTTTACGAATAAAGAATCTTGTCCCACTTCACAAAATAGGGGTTGACCTGGGCGCTTCTTACCACAGAGTTGCGCCTTCCTTTCAAAGTAGAATAGTCTAAATTATTTTTATATATGTTTACGAGAGTGCAACAAGAATGGCTTGATCATTTGAGTGATACTGAAAAGATAATCATTATCCCGTATAATCCTAAAACAAAAGATGTTTTTAAGTTAATCAAGGACGAGTTAATAAAAATATTGGGCAGTGTGAGAATATTACACAGAGGCTCAACGGGTATGAAGATATCAGGACAAGGAGAAATTGATTTGTACATTCCAGTTTGTAAAAAGGATTTTGATAACACTGTCTCAAAGTTATCCAATTATTTAGACGCACCAAGAAGTGTATATAAATTAAAACGAGCAAAATTTATACAATACAGAGATGATATTAAAATTGAAATATTTGTTATTAATAAAAATGATAGTGATTGGAAAATGAGTATCCAATTTGAGAAATATTTAAAAAATCACCCAAAAGCATTGAGTGAATATGAAATAATAAAAACTAAAGCAAATGGTTTGTCAGTGAGAGAATACTATACCTTAAAAACTGATTTTTTAAATAAGATTTTGAAAGAATGTGACAAAGATAAAAGCAAGTAATTTTCAATCTATACCTCGACAATCCGTGAGGCTAGAAGAGAGGCGTAAACAGGAACCAATTGACGTTGATTGTTGTAGTATGCAAATAAGAGCCAATACTGGTGTTTATGCCACTTCGGGTGATTCGGAGTTAATGGTTGAGACAGTTAAAATATTACCAACGGAAACATTTCTAGAAATTGGCTGTGGCACTGGAGTTATTTCCATTGCTATTTCCAAGCATGCAAGTTCTGGTATTGGGGTCGATATAAATGATTTGGCTGTGGAAAATAGCAAATTCAATGCTGAAAGACATGGTACAAAAAATATTCAATTTTTTAGATCAAATATATTTGAAAATGTAAATGGTAAATTTGATATAATAGTTTGTAATCCACCTTATACTAACCATGATGTTTCAGATAATATTGATAGAATGTACTGGGATCCAAACGATGAGATGAAAAGAACATTTTTTAAGCAGGTTGGTAACTTTTTAAAAGAAGATGGAAAGATATATTTCGGGTGGGCAGACTTTGGAGATATTGATGTTGATTTACCACTCAAATTGGCAGATGAAAATGGTTTTATCTTGGTAAAGATGACCGAGAAACCTCATGATAATAAATTTACTTTTTTAGTGCTTGAATTTAAAAGAAAATAAAATCAATTATATGTTATCTCTCAATGAAATAATACCAGTAGTAAGCAAAATGCAAAACGAAGTTGACGGCGATAGGAGTATTGAAAGTATGCTATTAAGTATCAATTTTGATGTTACTAAACTTTGGTTAGCTATTCACAAGGAAGATAAACAGGAACTACAAAAACGAGTAGCCAATCTTTTTGTTGGTAGTCTTATTATTGCTGATTTGTTACAAATAAAAGATGTCGAAGCTGTGTTATTAAAACGAATAGAAGAACTTAAAGATCAATACGCTCTTGAAATGAAAGGTATAAGCTAGTATTTCATTAAATACGTTCAAACATCGTTCTGGGCTCCTTGGAAAGTTCGGTTTAATCAGAAATAATTTTTTTATTTATAAAATATGTTATAATGAGTTTGTAATCATTTTTCATTTTATTATGCATAAAATACGTGAATATTTCGCACAATTTGAGCAAAAGGGTCCGATTTATAAAGGAATACTTTTGTTGTGTATAACCATTCTTGTTTTAGTAAATATATATACTCTCCACACATTGCTCAATATTTTAGAAGAAAAACCTCGTGCTGTAGTAAAACAGCCATATTATGGATATGGTGTTCCAGAAGAGGAGACTGTAAAAATGAATACTATTTATGATTGGAATATAATGCAATATATTGTATCTCCAGATGAATTGGTACAAAAAGATACTACAGAAGGCACTATAACAGTTGATTGGAATGAATATCCAAGAGAAGGAAATTTTATTTTTAATCGAACAGCAGAGGACCGGTATAACGAATTGAGTCTTGGTGCAAAATATTTAGAGACAAAAGACTTTTTTGAATACCGAAATAAAATTACAATAAACAATGTTGGAACTGTCAAAGAAGGTCCATATACTGGAAGCGCTGTTTATACAGTAGGATATTATCCTTTTATGGATGTTGGAAGTATGGGTGGTCCTTATGAAATGAGATCTTTAATTGTGGAGTCTGGCTCAGAGTTAATTCTTCTTTCAAAGCACTCACAAACTGTTGGTGTTCAAAATATCGCTGATGTATATATTTTGGGATTGAAGGTAAATGATTCTATAACTATTGAAAATCTTGAGCCACCACAAAAAATTGATATTAAAGATTCACCATACTTTTTTTATAGAGTTGATGATGCAACAAGTATTGTTGGTATTTTTTTTAGCAATCCAACAGATCTTACGAAGTTATATCAATATAATGAAAATAGTTTTGTATATGCAGATTCAAATGGTTGTTACTATGTTTATGCAAAAGATGGAACATTCCGCCAGTATATACTTCATAATAACTTGAGTGAATTAGAGAAATATGAAGATAAAAGTAAATTGAAGGAAGAATTTGTTTATCGATCCAATGGACATCTTTGGATGCTTGAAGGAATTGTGTGGAATGATAAAACAATAAATCAAGAGAAATATACTTTACAAAGCGGTAGATGTGGGTTCGGAGTTTGTTATTCTGTTGATGACCTCACTGCAGATAGAGTTATGGTCACAGGGAAAACAGGCCAGGGACAAAATATATATGAATTAAAAAATGAAGTTCCAGAAAATAAAGAAATTTTACAGAAGAAGTATGATGAGGTGTATGTAGAGAATGGAAAAGCATCGTTTGATGAATTTTTGACACAGCATCCTATTATTTATTGGAAAGATCCATTTGAAAGATATATTCGATTTGAAAATCAGAAATACATGCCAATGGCTGAATGTGGAAAACCAGTTATATATCTTTACCCAGAACAAACAATGGATGTGTCTGTGAAAGTATCGCCAAATGGTGGGTTTACAGTGACAGAACCTGTGTATGGAGAAAATGGTTGGTTTGTCCGTGCTACTCCAGAAAGTGAATTGTACAATTATGCAGATGAAAAAATATACCCTTATCTTTTCTGGGAAGGGCATGGTATGAATTATCAAAGACCGGAGGAAGGTTTCGTTGTTCCTAGAGCGGATGTGCAAGCTTTTCTTGAGACTAGTCTTGCAAAACAAGGATTGATTGCAAAAGAATATAATGAATTTATTGAATTCTGGCTTCCTAGGATGCAAGAAAAAGATTATTATTTTATAACTTTCTTACCTCAGGATCAGTTTGACAGACTTGCTCCATTGGAAGTTTCTCCAAGACCAGATACGGTGATTCGTGTATTTATGGATTATGAGGGATTAGAGAATCCAATAGAAGTGCAACCTCAAGAATTATTTACACCAGAACGAAATGGTTTTACGGTTGTTGAATGGGGCGGAGCGCTTCATAAATAAGATATGAAAGATGTTTTTCTTCTAAAACTTCTTATATACATCCTGCTTTTCGTTGAAGCAGGATTGTTATTTAGGGTATATCAGAAAGACAATTGGCAAAGGGAAATCATGCAGACAGTTCTGCCTTCTTTTACTCGGGTTGAGGCAAGAGAGGATATCGTTATACATTCCGCGAATCCAAATAATAAGGAATTTTATGATGAGGCATATAATGACAAGAGTATTGAGAAAACCATATTTCCTTCAGAAAAAGTATTCGGGGGAGTCGTTCCACATCATTTATTTGTAAAATGGGATATTGCTCGGTATTTTCATGGTTTGAAGAATGAAAATTATAAGACAGTGGTTATAATTGCTCCAAATCATTTTGATTTGGGAAATGAGAATATCATTACATCAGAAGCTACTTGGGTTACTCCTTACGGAGAAATACTCCCTGCCAGTGGGGTTATAAAAAAAATTACTTCGGATAATGTTGTAAAAGTTTCTGAGGCACCTTTTGAAAAAGAACATTCCATAGCTGGATTAGTTTCTTTTGTAAAAAAAAGTTTTCCTGAAGCAAGATTTGTACCGATCCTTCTCAAGGGAAATACTTCAGAGGAACAGATGCAATTATTTATTGAAGAATTACAAGATACAATTGATATTGAAAATACATTAGTTCTCGCATCGGTAGATTTTTCTCACTATCAAAAGGTTGCTGTTGCTGATTTTCATGATGATATTACACAATCATTGATTTCATCTTTTGATACAAACAGAGTGTTACAAACAGAAGTAGATTCACCACAATCTCTTTTTGTGCTACTCCGATATTTGGAAAAAATGAATATCAGAAAATCTCAGTTGGTATATTCTACAAATTCATCTCGTTTGGCAAACCTACCAGATGAGCCAAGTACAAGTCATCAATTTTGGTATTTTTTTCAGGGTGAACAAGAAAAATCTAATAGCATGAGTTTTCTCTTTTTAGGGGATATTATGCTGGATAGAAATGTTGGTGCTCTTATTAAAAAGAATGGGCTTGGTTCGTTATTAGATACCCTTGCAGGGGAAGAAAAAAGGTTTTTTTCTGGAATGGATGTTATTAGTGCAAATTTGGAAAGTGCTGTTACAAATGGGGGAGAACATTATAGACCAATCGCAGTCAATGATTTTGCAGTTCATCCGGATATTGTAAAAGAGTTGCAAGAACAATATAATTTTAATTATTTTACAATTGCAAATAATCATTTGTGGGATCAGGGGACTGTAGGAGTTACTGAGACAGAAAATAATTTAAAGGAACTCGGTCTTTCTTTTTCTGGTTGTATTGATTCTGCTCTTGGTGATTGTAGTTCAACAGTAATGAATATTGGGGAGAAAAAAGTTGGTTTTGTGGCGATGAGTATGGTTTATCATGATTTTGATTTAGAACAAGCAAAAGCGATTGTAGAAGGTCTCAAAGCTACTACAGATTATATTGTGGTAAATATTCATTGGGGAAAAGAATACGAACATCAATTTAATAAAAAACAACAGAGTATTGCTTATGCACTTATCGATTCTGGTGCTGATGTTATTATTGGTCATCATCCTCATGTTGTACAGGGAATGGAAGTGTATAATAATAAACCAATATTTTATTCACTTGGAAATTTTATTTTTGATCAATATTTTTCTTCAGATACACAAGAAGGTGTATCCCTTGGATATGCAGTGAAAGACACAACACTTTCCATCTCTCTTTTTCCTTTACGTTCTGTAAAAAGTCAGGCTTTACTCATGACAGAGAAAGAAAAAGAAGTATTTTTAGAAAAGTTCATACAATGGTCACAGGTTGATGGGAATATAAAAGAACAGATAAGAAATGGCGTTATTACGCTCCCTTTGTGACATATACACATGACTATTGACAGAATAGGAGAAATAGTGTATTATACTAGTGAATTAAGTACCCGGCACAGGAGACACAAGTCGAAGTCCCTCGGGGACATTAAAACTAACTAACAATTTTCCTATGCAAGGGACAGTTAAAAGACTCACAGATCGTGGTTTTGGCTTCCTTTCTGTTGAAGGATACGATAAAGATATTTTCTTTCATGCTACAGCACTAGCTGAGGGAGTTCAATTCAATGAACTTCGCGAAGGTGATGCAGTTACATGTGATATTGAAAAAACAGAAAAAGGACTCAATGCAGTCAACGTACAACGTGCGTAATTGTAAAACAAATAAGACCCGTTTCTCGAAAGAGAGCGGGTCTTTTGTTTTTGGTGGGTTTTGTCAGGCGGGTGGGAGCCAGATTTCACGGTAGGTTGGAAAACAAATCTTGCTTCCTCTATCCCACTTCGGGTGAGCCATGATTTGTCCTTTCCCTTCGGGAAGGACCTTGATGGCTGGGAGGAAGCTCAAGAGACGTGATATCATGAAACTCGCTCCTCGAGCAACGAAGACCCGGTCCACTTGGCCCTTGATGTCACCATACTTCCATAGTGCCATCAGGTCTGTGAAGCTGATCGGAAACTCTTCTTTGTCATCTGGTGTGGCATAGAGACGAACACCAAAGATGACAGATATCATAGGAATATATTTCAATTCATCCACTATGTTTCCACAAAGACCTGTACTGTCCACAAGCCCATGTTCAGCCACAAGCTCGTGGATTGGCCGATGAGAAACGACTAAGTGGGGGATTGGCTCATCCAGATGTTTCGATGCAATTTCGAGGATTTTGTCTTGAGGGAGTTTGATACCCTCAGGACATTGCCTCAACAGTTTCTCACGTTCTTCTTGAGTTGGGATATGGGTCGCCACATCCCCAGGTTTCTTTCTTCGGAAAATCCTTATTGGAAAAGGTTTCTGTTCTGCCATCGAAAGTGGTGGAGGGGTGAATGGGAGATCAATGCGGATGACTTTTTCTGATTTTGTCATTTCCTTTTCTCCGTCCAGGCTTCCCTACATGTGATTTGGTCACAATGAGGGATCTGTCTGTTGGGATTCCTGGAAGTTCAGCAATGAGCCGAACACTCATTCCACGAACTATACCGTTTGGTGGTTTCGTGCACAAAATCTCGGGTGGCTGGTAGTATCTCTGTCCACAACCTTCGCAACAAAAGATGGTTGCAGAAATATTTGTTCCAGGGAAGTCCATCTTGGTAATTTCTGCTTCGCATCCATGTTCACAGGTTGTAGGCCGTTCATCTACTTGAATGGGCGGTTCAGATCCCCTAGGAGAAACCATGATTTTCCTTCCTTCGGATGAATAAAAGCCGGAGTTTGTATACCATAATTTTACCATTTTGTCAAGGATTTTGTATATCTTTTTTGGATGTGATACAATATTTTGGTATTTAATAACTAAAATATGCAAGATATCCAAGAAATTTATCATCGTATAGAAGAAAACAAAAAGAAGCTCAAAGACATCCGAGCTATGTATAAAGATGCCCTTATTGCTACTGGGGAATGGGAAGATATTAATGATGAAATAAAAACAAAGAGAGAGAAGAAAAAACAATTAGAAACTCGTGTAAAAGAGGGGCTTTCTACTGAAATGACAAAAATGGATGATTTAAAAATAGATATAGATAGTGATATGGAAATGTTATCTGACATAGCTGTGTCTAAAATGATGAAGGGGGAGACGGTCACTATTACAGATAAATACGAAAATGAATTTGAACCAGTGTTTGCTGTGAGATTTAAAAAAGTAAAATAATATGAATGATTTTGAGAATAGAAGAATTTTGAACGCTGAATTGGAGAGAAAAAATACGTGGGAACTTGCAAAAAAAGATATTGAAGAATATTCTCAAAGATTGCGTGAAAAATGGGAAAAATATTTTTTGGAAAAATTTGAGATGGATGAATCAGAAGTGGAAAATATTTTTTCACTTCCACAAGAAATTCGTACTCAAATATACGAAGAATATTATGCAAAAGAACTCGGCGGTCTTCCTCTAATATTTGATCGAGTGATGGAGCAGATGAATGAAGATGCCTATGACAAAGGTGCTGATACTCAATCTGAGTTTGAAATGGATTTAGAAAAAACTTGGGAAAAAGAGAAAAAACGCTCAATAGATTTTTCACTCGGGGAAGCATTGGCATTGGATACCAAGGAACAACATGTAGATTGCGATTTGGTTCTCCTTCGTATGCGTGCTTTGGGATATAATGTGTATCATTCTGTTGATAATGAGGAAAATTATGCAAAGGAAGTTCGTGAGATGCTTGCAAAAGTTTTTTATGAATTGTTCCATTCATATCACATGGAAATTCCGCCAGAATTAAAGATTTTATTTCCTCATAAAGAAAGATTAGAATTCGGAAAAAAAGGAAATTTATTGCAAAATATTGATAAAGCTTTGTATGTAACTCTTGGAGAAGGAAATGATAAAAGTGATGTTTTTCAAGAAAAAGAAAAAATGGAAGCTGAAATACGATCCAATATACAAGAACTCTATAAAAAGTTTGAATTAATTATATCTGCTATAACAGTAAAAGAATAATATGTCACGTGAAGTTGTTTTTGATATTGAGACGATTGGGGATATTAAAGATTTATCTACCATGAAAATTACAGTGGTATCTATTTATGAATATGAAACAGATAAGTACCGATCATTTGAAGAATCAGAATTAAAGGACCTTTGGCCTATATTAGAAAAGGCGGAGAGAATAATTGGATATAATAGTGAACATTTTGATGTACCAATTTTAAACAGGTATTATGCTGGAGACCTAAACATTATCCCACACTTGGATCTTTTGAAGGTTATTAAAGAATCCTCAGGAAAACGTTTTAAACTGGACGATATTGCAAAAGCCACCTTGCAAATGCAAAAGAGCGCTGATGGGCTGATCGCTATGGAGTGGTTCAAACAAGGAGAAATGCAAAAGATAAAAGACTACTGTGAACAAGATGTTCGCGTGACAAAGGAAGTATATGAATATGGGAAGAAAAATAAAATGTTGTATTATCCAACACTCACTGGGGATCTTATGCCGATTGGTGTGAACTTCGATTTTGCTCTGAGGACGGGAGGAAGTACGCCAGGACAACCACAACAAGGTGGTGGAATAAATCTTACATTACCATTTTAATAAAATAAAACCGCTTCACGCGGTTTTATTGTCTGTAGACAAATACGTAGACATCCTCTTTTCCAATAACATGCCACTCATCGGCTGTTTTTTTTGCTTCAATTGCTACTTTGTCATAATTTCTCCAATACTTGTTCAGGATAAAATACACCGTTTTTGTATTGGTCATGTTCATGACACTTTGTATATGATCTCTTTTTGCTTTGTCATATATCATGTTTAGGTATTCTGTATAGAGAGGGCTTCCTGATGGAGTGGAGTAGTAAAATTGCTCTACACCACTAATGGTGTAATATTTTTGGAAACCATATTCTGTCATTGCCGTAGCAGATACCAGTGTATTTGCAAGGACAACATAATCTGCATTGTCTTTTTCTCTTTCATGGATCCAGTGTACGGCTTCAAAGTCATATTTGGTAATGTTAAAGCCAGGGAAAAATACTTTTGGATTTCTTTGAGGATAGGAGAAATAGAGAGTTGTCATGAGTATACCAGAAAAGATTATCATGACAATGTATTTTTGGTAGGTCTTTAGGTTTATCTTTAATTGTGTGAGAAAGTATATCGCCCAGGGAAGCATAAAAAGAATACTTGCAATTACAAGTCGCATAGGGTAATTGCTTTGCTCTGCTTCTTCAAGGTTTGGAAAATAGATAAATGATCGGAGAAGCCATGCACCAAGAAAAAGTCCAAGAGCGGTGAGTGGAAAGAGAATATATTCTTTTTCTTTTTTCTTGTGGAAAAAATATCCTGCAACTGAAATATAACAAAGGATAATAGGAATAGAATATTGCCAGACATAGAGAGAATCAAGAATGTACCCTCCATGTTCTTTATGCCAAAAGGGTCTTTGGAAAAGCTCTAAAAAAAGTTGTATTTTTGTAAATGGATTAATTATCGTTGGGAAGTCATAGCCAGAAAGAGAATTATATATTGCAAAAAGGACTGGGAAAAGAAATGCGAGAAGGAAAGAATATACAAAAGCGAGTGAGTAAAATATTTTTTTATTGTGTATATTTTTTCCAATGACAATTGCAATAAAGAAGAGTAAAAGTGGTGCTCCGAGGAGAATGTGTGTACATAAGGCAACGAGTACGGTTGTAAATGGTATATACCAAGGAAGAATATTTTTTATGTAATTAAAAAGGATAAAAATACTGAGTATAAGAAAAAGGAGAACAACATTGTGTGGACTGGTCAAATAAAAAGAAATAAAGAAAAGGGAAAGGGGGAAAAGAGAAATTTGGAGAGATTTTTCTTCATCAATTTTGTATGCATTTCTGAGGGTAAAAAATAATACGAGTGGAAGAAGTAACGAAGCAAGAAATGGAACAAAAGTAACATCAAGAAAGAAAAGAGAAATACCGGTAAGTGAGTGGAGCCAGACGATAACAGAATATTGTCCAATATAGAAAGGTGTTTTCGGAGATATGGACCCAAAGGTATGAATATAATTTTCTGCTGTACGATGAATGAATCCATCATATCCAAAGCCGAGTGTATAAATGATTGGAACAATACTGTAGGATAATGCAAAAATAGAAATAAGAAAAAGAAGTTTTGTAAAAAGTGATATATGTACTTTTTTAACAATGAGAAAATATAAGAAGAGAGAAAAAGCGTAGATAAGAAAAAAAACAAAGTTTAATGCTTGCCATGGAGAAACGAGGAGTTCGTCTGTTTGATGAGAAAAAAGTATGGAAAATAAAGTTATTTGTGAGAGGGTAAATAGGAGTTGAAGTGTGGTAGATTTGAAATCTCCTTTTTTAAGACGGAAATGAAAAAATACTTGTCCAAATTTCATTATAATGTTGAGGAGGTTCGGTTTTTCTTTTTTTAGAAAGAAAATACCAAGAAGTGGTAATAAAATGGCAATGTGGGTATAGGGGGTGATTTTGTATATATAATAGACAAGAGTGTTTATAACCGTAATATAAGAGAAGATTGCCAATCCTGCCCAAAGGCCTTTCCATTTTAGGGTATTGAAATAGTCAGTTTTTTGTAAATGGAAGAGAATTGGAAGAAAAAAAGAAAAAATACCAATAATGCCCAAAAATTGGTTTTGGGAGAAAAAAATGTTTGATATAAGACAGAGAAGCCCAAGAAAGGAAAAAATGTGTTTTGTAGATCTCATAGGTTGATTTTTTTTCTTTATTTAGCTATAATTGAAGTATCATTATTGTAGCAAATATATGTGGTTTGGTAAACCCATTGAAACAAATGGTAAAGACAGCTTTGAATTCCTCCCAGCCGAGGTAGTTCATTTGCATGACAAATTTCTTGCCAAGACCATTCTGCGGTTGATACCAAGAAGGATTACTCCGAATATGGTTACAACGGTTCGTGTATTGCTCACCCCAGCGGTGTTATTTTTAATTGTGCATGGATATTACTACTATGGGGTACTCCTCTTTTTCTTTACAGCCTTTACTGATGCTATTGATGGAGCTATGGCAAGGACACGCGACCAGGTAACTCGTTTTGGAATGCTCTATGATCCATTAGCAGATAAATTGCTTATTGGGTCAACAGTAGTTCTTCTCGTGTTTAAATATTTTAATATTTGGCTCGGAATTACTATCCTTGGTATTGAAATTGCTTTTATCTTGAGTGCATTGGTTGTGCGAATTAAATTTAAAAGCGTAAAAATGGCGAATCTTTGGGGGAAGATAAAAATGTTTTTGCAGGTCCTTGCAGTATTTCTCACGCTTCTTGGTCTCTTGCTAGAGAGTCCTGCACTTTTTGTGGTTGCTTCGTGGGTGTTTGGATTTGCAATTGGATTTGCCCTCTTAAGCCTCTTTACACATGGAGTATGAAAAAAGAACAGTGGCAACAATATTTTAAAAAGCCAACAACAATACTTTTCCTTTTGAGTATTGTTTTCTTTTTTATCTATTCCTTTCTTTCATACCCATTTTTCCGAAATAATGACTTCGCTCTATTAAATCAACCGGACGAAAGTATAAATTATATCTTTACCCGTCATTTTGTTGAGACAGAGGATTTTATCATTCCAGAAGGATTAGCATATATATCAAACAATCAGGTTCACCCACGAAGTACTACGGTTATCCATCGCTCGCTTACCCCAATTGGTTTCCCTGGTATTATTGTTATTTTTGGTTTTATAACCAAATGTATTCTCTTTTTCACTGGGGGCAAGGCTCTAAATATTGTTCTCCTTTCACTCACTCCAATAGTCGCTGTTGCTTCAGTAGGTCTTTTTTATTCCTTTATAAAGAGTATTTTTGGAAAAAGAATTGGTTTTCTTTCTGCCCTTCTTTTATTTGTCCTTCCCCCATGCTGGTATTATGCAAGCCGTTCGCTTCAGCATTGTACACTTTTTGTGTTTTTATTCCTTTTGACATTATTTTTTGGGATGAAGTTTCTCCAAACAGAGGGAGTGAAATGGAAGCAAGATATTTTTGCTTTTTTAACAGGTATAGCTTTTGGTTTGACAGTATATGTTCGTCCTGCAGAACTCATTTGGCTGGTTTTTCTTGGAGCAGTATTTCTTTTCTTGTTGAGAAAACAATATACGCTTAAGGATTTTGTCTTTTTTCTTCTTGGTGGCATGGTAATGGGAATACTTTTCTTTTTTACACAGCAAGTATTTTATGATTCATTTATTGGAACGGGGTATGCTGTTCCACAAAGTGATGGATCATCGGGAATAATCACCGGGAGTATAGCAAAATCTTTTATTTTTCCGTTTGGTATAGATATTTTGCATTCACTTCGTGTGTTGTATGTCTATGGTTTGAAACTTATTTTATGGTGGTCATTATTTGGATTTCTTGGTTTTCTTTTTCTTTTTCTAAAAAGAAAACAACAGAGAAAGGAATGGAAATATGCTGTCCTGTTTATTTGTGTCAGTGTGTATCTGGTTTTCGTGTATGGTTCATGGAATTTTACAGATAATCTTTCTGGAGATCCTTCCTATGCCGTGTCATATACCAGATATTTTCTTCCAATCTATGTTTTTGCTCTTCCTTTTGTAGCTTTAGCCTTGGAAAAGCTTTTACTTTTTCCAAAGTATGGAAAAGTATTATTATCTTTATCTCTCGTGTTTTTATGTCTTTTTTCTTTTGATCGAGTGTTTTTTTCTTATGAAGGACTGATCATGGTAAAAGGCACAGTGAGAAGTTATGTAGAAGAACAAACACAAGTTATACAACGTACAGAAGAGAATGCAGTGATTGTTACGAGGTATGCAGATAAATATTTGTATCCAAAGAGGAAAATTATTGCAGGATTTGAAGAAGAGTATTATAGGGAAGCTATTGTACGGTTGGTTGACCTCAAAATTCCAGTTTATCTCTATGATTTGAGATTAAGTGAAGAACAGGAACAGAGCTTGCAGAATTTCCTGAAAGAAAGTACAATGAAGGTAGAAGAACCGCTGTATACAGCCAATAATTTAGAGTTACGTCATATTATTAAAGAGGAATAAACATATATGGAAAATTGTGTATTTTGTAAAATAGTAAGAGGAGAGATCCCAAATTATACCGTATACGAAGACGAGTTTGTACTCGCTTTTTTGGATATTAACCCTTGTACAAAGGGGCATACTGTGGTAGTTTTGAAAAACCACAAAGAGACCCTTGAAGAGTATGAAGAAAAGGATTTAACAACCCTTTTCCCAGTAATACAAAAGGTGGTCAAAAAACTCGGAGAAAAGCTTGGTGTAAAGGATTACACTATTGGTATGAACAATGGTAGTCTTGCAGGACAATTGGTACCACACATGCATATTCATATTATTCCACGTTATGAGGGGGACAGAGGTGGAAACATACACTCAATTGTGAAACAAGAGTTGGATACGAGTGTTGAAGATGTTGCCAAATTATTGTAATTTTATGACAGAAGAAAGAGGAGAAAATTTTATACAAATTTTTCGCTTTACAGATGATGTCAGTAAAGAAGGGCGAGTTTTGTCTACTGCAAAAGTAGGGGATATATACATGTCACGTCTTACGATTGAACCAGGAATTGTGACTGGAAACAGATTCCATAAAGATACAATGCGTATGTTTTATGTTGAAAAAGGAAAAATATTGGCTGTATTTGAGCATGTGGATACAAAAGAAAGGCAGGAAGTATATATGGAACCGGGAAGACACGCTATCCATGTCCCTGAGAATGTTGCCTTTGCTACAAAAAATGTAGGAAAGGAAAATGCAGTTATTGTATTATTTACAAATAACCCATCTCGTTCAGAAGATAATTTCCATTATGAACTGCTTGATTAACTCATGATATATATGAAAATACTTGTTACTGGTGGTGCCGGATTTATTGGAACTAATTTTATCCATTACATGCTTGATACTTATCAAGATATTGAAATTGTAAATTTGGATAAATTGACCTATGCCGGAAATTTGGAAAATCATAAAGCAAGGGAAAATGATCCTCGCTATACTTTTGTAAAAGGAGATATTTGTGATCGTGATCTTGTTTTTCGTTTGGTAAAAGATGTTGATGCTGTTGTTCACTTTGCAGCAGAATCTCATGTGGATCGTTCTATTATTGATTCAACGTCTTTTATTACTACAAATGTTCTTGGAACGCAAGTTCTTCTTGATGCGGTAAAAGAATATGACAAAAGATTCCATCATGTTTCTACGGATGAGGTTTTTGGTGCACTTAAACCCGAGGAGCCTGCTTTCAATGAAAAAACTCCATACGATCCACGAAGTCCGTATTCTGCAGCAAAAGCAGCTTCGGATCATCTTGTACGTGCATATTTTCATACATTTGGAATTAAAATGACCATATCCAATTGTTCGAACAATTATGGTCCATATATGTTCCCAGAGAAAATTCTTCCTTTGTTTATTTCACGTCTTATGGAAGGAAAAAAAGTACCTGTGTATGGAGACGGATTACAGGTTCGTGATTGGATTCATGTAATGGATCACGTACGAGGAATAGATATGATACTCAAAAAAGGAAAAATTGGAGAAACCTATTGTTTGGGAGGAAATGCAGAAACAAAAAATATTGAATTGGTAAAAGAACTTTTGAGTATAATGAATTTGGATGAGTCATATATAGAATATGTGAAGGACAGACCAGGGCATGACAGACGCTATGCAATAGATTTTACCAAAGCAAAGAATGAACTTGGTTGGGAACCACAAAAAACATTACACGAAGGACTTGTAGAAATGGTAGAATGGTATAAAAATAATAAAGAATGGTTAGAACGGTGTAAAAGTGGTGATTACCAAAAATATTATGAATTACAATATGGAAAATAAATAATTACTATGAAAATACTTATTTTAGGAAATGGATATCTTGGAAATCGTTGCAAAGAAGTTTGGGGAGATGAAGCAATTATTTCTGGAGATATGATTCATACAAAAGAAGATGTGTTAAAAATTCTTGATGAAGTGAATCCTGATGTTGTTTTGAACGCAGCAGGAATAACTGGAAAACCAAATGTTGACTGGTGTGAGACACATCAGATGGAAACAATTCTTGGGAATACACTCCTTCCAATTCTTATTGCAAATGCTTGTCAGGAACGCGGAAAGTATCTTCTCCATATGGGTACAGGCTGTATTTTCTATGGAGATTCTCCTCATGAAGATAAAATGTGGAGAGAAAGCGATATGGGAAATCCAAAGGAAGTGGTGTATACCCGTACAAAGTGGGCAACAGATTTGGTACTCTCAACACTTCCAAATATTGGAATTGCACGTATTCGTATGCCAATAGATTCACGACCTTGTCCAGCGAATCTTATAGATAAACTGGTGAAGTATGAAAAAGTATTGGATGTGGAAAATAGTGTGACTATTGTGGAAGACATGATAGAAGTATTCCATAAACTCCTTGAGAAAAAAGCAGAAGGAATTTTTCATGTCGTGAATAGAGGTGTCATGAAACATAAGGAACTCCTTCAACTGTATGAAGAGTCTGTTGATCCTACGCATACAAATGAATGGCTCACTGAACAACAGCTTGTAGATTTGGGATTAGCTACAAAAAGAAGATCAAACAATATTATGGCATCAGAGAATTTGGAAAAACTTGGAATACAAATGCCAGAAATTCATGAATCACTCCGAAGAACCATGGAAAAATATGCACAATCAGAAAAAGAAGTAATACAAAAAGAAGTATCTGGACCTGTTTGTTAAGAATATATGAAACTTTCTGTTATTACTGTTACATGGAATTCAAAAGAATATATTGGTAAACAGATTGAATCTGTCGTTTTGGGTGCAGAAAATATGTCTTTTGAACAAATTGTTATAGATAATAATTCAACAGACGGTACAATAGATTATATAAAAGAAAAATATCCTCAAGTTTTGTGTATACAAAATGACAATAATACAGGATTTAGTTTTGCCAATAATCAGGGTTATGCAATTGCAAAAGGGGAGTATCTCCTCTTTATAAATCCAGACATGCGAGTTGAGAAAGGAAGTCTGGGGAAAATAGTTCAATGGATGGATGAACATAAAGGTGTTGGAATTGTGAGTCCTAAATTGGTAAATGAACAGGGTTGTTTGAACTCAGAAGCATTGCCAAGAAGATTTCCAAAAGCATGGGAACAGATTGCTTTGCTTCTCAAAATTCCTCATCTTTTTCCTCAGATTATGGATTCCTATCTTATAAAGGATTTTAATGGAGAAAAAGAACAAGAAGTAGATTCTGTACGAGGGGCATTCATGCTCGTAAGGAAAGAATTTTTGGATAAACTCGGTTTTGCTTTTGATCCCCGTTATTATATTTGGTATGAGGATGTAGATATTTGTCGTGAGGCAAAGAAAAATGGCTGGAAGGTAATGTACACTCCAATAATTTCTTGTGTAGATTATGTTGGTCAGAGTTTCAAAAAACGGACAACATTGTGGAAACAAAAGAATTTCAGCAAAAGTATGCTTGTGTATTTCCAAAAATGGGAGCCATGGTATGTATGGATATGGATTGCAGTATTTCGCCCATTTGGAATTTTTCTTGCTTGGGCAGGAGAGAAGATAAGAAAATAGTATGAAGAATTTACTCATACAACTTGTTACCTGGAACGGAGAAAAATATATTCCTTTTCTTTTTGAATCTCTCAAAAAACAAACATATACTGATTGGGAAATCTGTATATTAGATAATGCTTCAACAGATAATACTGTAGAAAAAATAAAAAAGGAATTGGAGGATGTTTCATTTTTATATACTCTTTTAGAAGAAAAAGAAAATAAAGGATTTGCAGGTGGGCATAATATATTGTATAAAAAATATGAGAGTAAGTTTGTTCTGTTTTTGAATCAGGACATGTATCTCTCCTCAGATTGTTTAGAAAAGATGGTGAAGTACTTAGAAAATAATAATGATGTGACAGGAGTATCTCCTCGCTTGATGCGTTGGAATTTTGAACAGAAACAGTTTACTCCGGATGTGGATGCTTTGGGATTAAAGGTATTTCGGAATAGAAGGGTTGTTGAACAATATACAAAGCAGAATTGGAATGAAATTAAAAAGAATTTTAAAAGTAATGAATTGGAGGTTTTTGGTTTGTCTGGGGCTTTTCCAATGTTTCGTCGGAGTGCACTCGTGGATATTCTTTTTGAGGATGGTACTCTTTTTGATGAAAATTATCATTCATATAAAGAAGATGTGGACCTTGCCTACAGATTAAGGTCTGTTGGACATAAATCAGTGATTCTTCTTGATACTGTGGTGTATCATGATAGGACAGGGGCTGGTCCAAAAGAGCTGGATACTCGCTCTACACTCAAAAATAAGAAGGAGCAAAAGGAGTGGGTAAAATATCAGAGTTATAAGAATCATTTGATGAATCTTATAAAAAATGAGTACTGGCAGAACGTAATACTTGATTTTTTTCCCATAAAATGGTATGAATTAAGAAAGTTTTTCTGGTTTCTCTTCTTTGAAAGGAAACCTTTGAAAGGCCTTTTCGAGATATGGAGGTTGAGAAGGACTCTTTTTGAGAGAAGAAAATTTATTCAAAAGAATAAAAAAGTATCATATAAAGAAATGAGAAAATGGTGGAAATAGTATGAAAGATGTAAATATTGTCATTGTTAACTACAACATGAAGGATGAAATATCCACTTGTTTACAGACATTGTATAAAGAAATTTTACAAGGTCTTCTTGATGTACAAGTTACTGTGGTAGATAATAATTCAGACGATGGAAGTGTTGAATATATAAGAAGAGAATTTCCAGGAGTAAATTGTATTACACAAGAAATGAATGTTGGATTTGGAAAAGCACAGAATATTGGTATACAGTCATCCGATGCAAAATATTATTTTGCACTTAATCCAGATGCCCTTCTTCATGATGGAGAAAATACCATTACACGATTATATAATTTTATGGAAAATCATCCGCATGTTGGTATGGTTGGCCCTAAAATTGTTTATCCAGATGGATCACTTCAATATTCTTGTTGGAGATATCCTTCTATTTTTCAACCATTTTTTCAGCGTACAAAATTGGGACAAACAAAATGGGGAAAGAAAAAAGTGGCTTTTCACCATATGAAAGATTATGATCATTTGCGTACTATTCCTGTTGATGCCATTATGGGTTCGGCTATGTTCGTGAGAAAAGAAGCTATTCAACAAGTTGGAATGTTTGATGAAAGATATTTTATGTATTATGAGGATATAGATTGGTCATTGTCTATGTGGCAAAAAAACTGGGCAGTATATTATGTTCATGATATTGTTCTTACTCATTTCCATGGAAGAGGGTCAGCGAAAGTACCAGGAGTTGTTCGTGCATTATTAAAAAATAAATTAGCTCGTATTCACATCGTCAGTTGGTTAAAGTTTATCTGGAAATGGCGTGGATTAAAAAAATATTATGAAAGAGTATCCTAGAATAGCTATTGTCTATCTTTTGTATTACCATAATGAGTCATATATAGACAGTGTTGTATCTTCATTGAAGAAAATATCTTATCCAAAGGAAAAGGTAGAATTTGTTGTTGTAAGTAATCCTCATGATACTGATGGATCTTTTGTTCATTATATTGAGGACACTGTCATGCCTTTATCTGGGAATGAAATTCCACATACTACGCTCATTGCAAATACTACGAATATTGGTTTTGCTGATGGGAATAATAAAGGAGCTGAGTGGGCTGTTGAACATGGTTTTGATTATGTATTTTTCCATAATAATGATGGTTTTTTTGCTTCAAATGCTCTTGAACCGCTTGCAGAAGCAATTGAGGCAGATAAAACAATTGGTTCAGCTTAATCTCTCATGCTGTTGTATCCTGAAACAGATTTGGTAAATAGTGCTGGAAATGCTTTTCATTATCTTGGTTTTGGTTTTTGCAATGAATATAAAACACCATTTAAAAATCTTCAATTACCGGCAATAAAAGATATAGATTATCCGAGTGGTGCGGCTTTGTTGGTACGTACTGACTTAATTAAAAAGTTTGGAGCATGGTCTGATGGATTTTTTATGTATCATGAGGATCTAGAATGGGGAATGAGACTTCGTATGGCAGGATATAGATCCGTATTGGTTCGTGATTCTATTTTCTATCACCAGTATCAATTTTCACGAAGTATTTCGAAGTTTTATTATATGGAAAGAAATCGCCATGCGGTTATGCTCATGTTTTTTCGCATACCAACCCTGGTACTTCTTTTGCCAATTGCAATTCCTTTGGAATTGGGGCTATGGTTTTTTAGCTGGAAAAATGGATATGCAGATAAACGGTGGGAAGTGTATAAATATTGGATGAAAAAAGAAAATTGGCATTTTTGGTTAGAGAAAAGAAAAAAAATACAGAGTATTCGTGTTATTGGAGATAGAGAATTGCTTGAGCATTCTTCAACAGGTATATTTTTCCAAGATTCATCAGTAGATACACCATTGGTAAAAAATCTTGCAAATCCTATAATGAAATGGTATTACAAAATTATAGTAAGAGGACTTATTTGGTGGTAAATATATGGAAATTAGAAAAGCAATTTTGACCGGTGGTGGTCGTGCCACACGACTTCATCCGATCACAACAACAATAAATAAACATCTTCTCCCATTAGCAAATAAACCAATGATTTTTCATGCTATAGAAAAAGCTATTGAATCCGGAATACGAGAAATATATATCAATGTAAATCCAGGAGAAACAGAACTTCAGAAACATATTGGAGATGGTGGTCATTGGGGAATTAAAATTCAATATTTTGAACAAACAGGAGGCCCTCAAGGTATTGCTCATGTGGTGAACGAGGCGAAACAGTTTATTGGGGATGAGCCATTTATGTTTTATCTTTCAGATAACATTCTTTTGGGGAGTCTCAAGGATTTGATACAAAAATTTAATGAAGGCAGACATGACTGTATGCTTGCTTTGTCTGAGGTTCCTGATCCAGAGCGTTTCGGTGTCCCAATTTTTGATGAATCTGGTACAAAACTGATTGATGTTTTGGAAAAACCAGTGAATCCACCAAATAATTATGCAGTGACGGGAATATATCTCTATGGTCCGAAAGTATTTTTTGAATCATATAAAAATATTGAACCAAGTGCACGTGGAGAATATGAAATATCGAGTATTCATTCTGATTTTCTGAAGCGTGGTCTTTCTGTTGGATATAAAGAAATCACTGGTTGGTGGAAAGATACTGGAAAATCCAATGATTTACTTCTTGCAAGCAAACTTTTATTGGAAAATATTCTAGAAAAAGACTATATACAATATTCACAGATTGGAAATACTTCAAGTGTTCAAGGGAAAGTACATATTGGTATTGGTACAAGAATTTTAGAAAATGTACATATTACTGGCCCTGTAATAATTGGAGAAAATTGTGTATTACATAATTGTTCTCTTGGACCTCATGTAACCTTAGGAAGTGGGGTAGAAATACAAGGGGCAAAAATTTCTAATAGTATTATTTTAGAAAATAGTGTACTTTCTGTACCAATGCATATTACGGGAAGTATTATTGGAAAAAATGTAAGTATTGTACAAAAACCAACCATTGGTGCAGAAGAGGGAAGAGAAATGATAATTGGAGATAAAACACATATTGAGTTGTAATTGAAAAAGAAGAAAAAATATATTATAATCATTGTGTATGATGATGCGAGACGAAGAACTCAAAAAACCAGTTACACTCGAGGTGCTGTTGGACTACACAGATAGTTTTTTGTTGCCAAAGCTGAGTGATATTATTTCTGATCAGATTCATGATGAATTTGGCAATATTATTTCAACGAAAATACAAGGAGAAATACGACCTCTCATACAAGAGGAAGTGCGTCCTGTAATCTCTGAACATGAATATAAAATAAAAAGCTATATTGAAGACAAGCTTGCAGACTATCATTCAGATATATTTAAGAGGTTAGACAGAAAAGAAACAACTGAAAGAGAATTTAAAATGAAAATAGTTGAGCTTCTTAAAAAACATAACATAGGAACTGGAGAAGATATCGCGTTTCTTGAAGGTGTTGTGCGAGGAAGTTAGAATAAAACAATTAAAAATACCCGGGACACGGGTATTTTTTGTTAGTATTTTAATTCCCAAATATTTTTGTTTTCATCAATAAAGTAGAGGGATCTCCGTTGAATATCTGAGAATATTTTTTGTATTTGAGTATTTTGTATGAGTTCATGTTGTACATTATATACAATGTGGAGAGAGCCAAGAGTATTTCCTTCTACAATAGCGAAGGTTCCAAATTCATCGAGTGGGGCTATGTCCTTTATTGTATTTCCTGTTCTTTTGTAGAGTTGTATTTCACCACTTCCATATATAGTCCAGAATTCCCAAGGGGTAAAAAGATAGTATTCATCTTTCTTTGCATTAAATACAAAGTTTTTTGTTTTTATGCTTCCTGTTTTTGTAATTTTGTTATCCTCTATTTTTCCAACCATGATGTTTTCATTGTCCAAAATGGCTATAATTTGTTTTTCATTTTGTATTTCAATTATTTTATTTATTTTTTCGTCAAAGAGGATTTCTTTTTGTTCGTTATTATCAATGTTTTTTACAGTGAATGAATTGTTTTTTTCATCAAATGTCCATGCATTTTTATTATTTGTTATGTACCAGGGAGTATTTTTTTCTGGAAGAGTAAATGCAAGTTTATTTTGATTTTGTGTAACTTCGTAAATAGATTTTTCTGATTCAAGATAGATGGATGGAATAAATGCATCTTGCCATTGAATGTTTGAGGATATAACTGTTGGTATTGTTTGTATGCTATTTTGTCCAAGAAGGGTGTTGTATAAAAATACTTCAGTATTTTTATTTTTCTTACTAATAATTGCAATGTGGTCGTGAAATGGTGACCATTCTACTGTTGGAGATTCTTCAAGGGATGCACGGAATAGAGTTTTAAGGTCATTATTTTCAATATTGAGCAAATGTATTTCATGAAGAGTTTTTTCCTTTGTGAAAATTAATGCATATTTTCCACTTGAAGAAAAAAGTATATTCTCAGTATTTTTTAATGCAGAGAGTATTTGTTTCGGTTCTGTTTTTTTTAAAAGAAGTATATCGCGGATGTAGGTTGTTTTTTTGCTTTCAACAATTATTTCTTTTTCCCATGTATGGTATCCGTCTTTTTTTAATACCAGATGATAAGTCCCAGGGGAGCGATTTGCAAGTCGGATAGGCATGGCTTTTTCTATTTTAACCCCGTTCAGCTCTATCTCCATGTTCTTCGGTTCACCTTCGATGTTAATAACTCCTGTTTGGAGTATCTTGTGGTTGGTAAAATCATAGGTATATCCAGCAGTATAGAGGAGAAGTACTGGGGAGATGATGAAAAAGGCGAAAATAAGGAAAAACATTATAAAAGTTCTCCTTTTTTTAGTTAAAAACAGTTTATCGGTATACATAGGAAAATATTTGCTTTTAAGCGCAATTTACGCTATAATAATAGCATATTTTTAGAATAATATCAATAAAATTTTGCGTAATATGGCTAAATTTATTATAAATGGGGGACATACTCTCAAAGGAAGTATTGACGTGAGCGCATCAAAAAACTCTATTATGTCTATTTTGTGCGCTTCAGTTATGGTCAAAAATAGAGTGGTTTTGCATAATATGCCTCGTATACAAGAGGTGGATAGAATGCTTGAGCTTCTTTCCAGTATTGGAGTGGAGTATAGTTGGGGAGAAGAACACACACTTCTTTTGGATACGAGTGGCAAATTGAATTTAAAGAATATTGACGAAAATGCATGTAAAAATACACGTTCTGCATTGATGCTTCTTGGTGCACTTGCGACACAGGTAAAAAATTATCGTTTGTATAAAACAGGCGGTTGTAAACTTGGAGAACGAACCGTACGACCACACTTGTATGCCCTGAATAAATTCGGAGTTCATGTTGTTTCGAAGAGTGATTATTATGAAGTGAAGAATGAGGATATTTCTGCTGTGGAGAATCTTGTGATGTATGAATCTGGAGATACTCCAACAGAAAATGCAATCATGGCTGCAGTGCTTGCTCCAGGAAAAACAGTTATTAAATTTGCATCTTCAAACTACATGGTACAGGATTTGTGTTGTTTTCTTGTTGAGGCTGGAGCGAAGATTGAAGGAATTGGAACAACCACACTTACTATTACGGGTGTAAAATCCCTGAAGGCTTTGGAATATACAATTATGCCTGATCCAATTGTGGCTATGACTTGGATTTCTCTTGCTTGTACTACAGGATCTGAATTGACTGTTAAGGGTTGTCCAATGGATTTTCTTGAATTAGAATTAGAAAAACTTGCAGTAATGGGACAAAAGTTTGAAATTACAAAGAAAAGAAAATCTACAAATAATCATTTCGCTATCGCAGACATTACACTGAAAAAATCTTCACTTATTGCATTGCCAGATAAAATATACGGAAGACCGTTCCCAGGATTAAATATAGATAACCTTCCATTCTTTCTTCCAATATTAACACAAGCAAAAGGAAGAACATTGGTTCATGATTGGGTATATGAAAATCGTGCAATATATTATTTGGAATTGCAGAAACTCGGTGCAAAAATTTTCTTGGCTGATCCACATCGTGTCTTTGTTGAAGGAAAAACAAAATTACTTGGAAATGAACTTATGTGTCCTTCTGCGATTCGCCCTGCCATGGCAGTACTCATTGCAATGGTTGCTGCTGAGGGAAAATCTGTACTGCGTAACTGTTATATGATTGAACGTGGATATGAAAATGTTTTAGAAACACTTCAGGGCATTGGAGTAGATATTACTCGTGAAGAATAATTTTATGGAAAGAAAAGCAAAAATGAAAAAGATTTCACTCGCCATTGTTCTTGTGCTGGTATTTGCTTCAGGATATTTTTTTGGAACTTCAAAAAATGTTTTCGAGAATGTTACCGATGACAATGGAAATGTGGAAATTACAAAAGTCATGAATTTATATCAAAAAACACGTTCAGATAAAGTTGACTTTGAACAATTTTGGGATATTTGGAAACTCGTGAAAAAGAATTATGTTGATACGAATGAAGTGACTGATGTTGATTTATTTTATGGAGCTCTTGAAGGACTTGTCGCAGGGCTTGATGATCCTCATTCTCTCTACCTTCCTCCTTCTGATGCAGAAGAATTTGCAACAAGTTTATCAGGAAAATTTGAGGGGATTGGTGCGGAAATTGGAGTAAAAGAGGATCGTTTACTCGTTGTTGCTCCACTCAAGGATTCTCCAGCAGAAAAAGCAGGTCTCAAATCTGGAGATTTTATTGTTGCTATAAATGACGAAGAAACATACGGATTAGCCGTTGATGAAGCTGTTGCAAAAATACGTGGAGAAAAGGGGACTCAAGTTGTCCTGAGTATTCTTCGCGAAGGGAAAGATACTATAGAGGATTTTTCTATTACTCGCGATACGATAAATATTCCAACAGTTGCGCTGGAAATGAAAGAAAATAATACAGCGTACGTTCGTTTGAGTTACTTTAATCAAGATACTGCATCGGAATTTAACAAAGTAGTAAAAGAAATAATTTCTAAAAATCCAAGTGGAATTATTTTAGATATGCGTATGAATCCAGGTGGATACCTTGACGCTGCAATTTCCGTTGCAAGCGAGTGGGTAGAAAGTGGTACCATTGTAAAAGAGGTATTTAGTGATGATACTTCAAAAGAATATCCATCAGAAGGAAATCATAGACTTGCGTCTATTTCTACGATTGTGCTCGTAGATGAAGGTACAGCGTCTGGTTCAGAAATTGTTGCAGGTGCTTTGCAAGATTATGGAAAAGCGACTA
>Ga0074198_1000847_pt1 | contig 25840 bp, 18 predicted proteins | sample EPASupsiteSAE323_FD_64527 | JGI IMG/M metagenome (GOLD analysis project Ga0074198, IMG submission 64527) | Bioremediated contaminated groundwater from EPA Superfund site, New Mexico - Sample SAE3-23 | ecosystem: Environmental > Aquatic > Deep subsurface > Groundwater > Contaminated ...
ATCGGGATTGTCAAGGTGATGAAAGAGGAGATCGGGGAGCTGATGGTGAGGGCGAGGTTTGGGGGGATGCCAGAAGAAGTAACGATAAATGGCTCAACGATATTCAACAAGAGCGATTTGAAATAATCGTGATAATTTAAGTATTAATTGTGTAATGAGCCAGAAATATTACTTTCGCGATGCCTACCAAATCTTTTTATTAATAGCCATGTCCATACATGTATTTACACGCAAGACCCTATGTAATCGATATGCTGGAAAAGAAACCCAGGAGACTAACTCTGTCAGTATGTAAAAATACAAATAGTTAGACGTATAAAATAATATTAGTATTATGCCAATGGTGCCCAAAATGGTTGCCTATGAAAACATATACAACCCAGAGAATCAACGAGAAGTTGAGTATTTCATTCTATTACTCTTAGGCACCTCGCCAAAGGGGAGACTTTCTGTTCTGCACTTGGAGAAAGAATTCTTTTTCCTGTGGAATTCATCAAAATATATAAAGCCCTTAATGGAGTTTATTGCCCATTACAAGGGACCATATTCAAAAGCTTTGGCGGAAACCTTAAGGTCTCCAATGTATTTGGAAGGGTTATGGGAATATGAGGAACCCAACAAACAAGATGATCTCTCAGGAGGTTTTATTAAGTTAAATGAAAAAGGCATTCAGAAATTCAAAGAGATCCTCTCCAAAATATCTTCAAGGAATGATAAAAAATTAGTTAATATTATCGCTGGTATGAATTTGCTTCACGATCTTTATGGTAATCTGGATTCGAAAGAATTGTTGTATTTTGTTTATACTAATCCAAATTATAAAAAGTACATTACAAAATCAGAAGTATATGATAAAATTGTAACCAATGAAATGAATAGAAATATCGCCAAGAGAGTCCATAATACTATCGAGATCTAAATATGTGGTGATGATTGTTGTCAGGAATAGCAGCAGATGCATCATTTTATATTCTGTTTTATAACGATATAGCTGATGTCACGAGTCTGCATATCATTTCCGAAAAATATGATATGTATATTACTAATAAATTGAAATTAGAGTTGATAAATCATATAAAGCATGACCTGAAATTTGAACAATTCGTGGTAGATATATCTGATGATATTGATATTGTTGAAATGCTAGAAAATTATTGCGAGACAATAAAATTATTTTATCCGAATATTGGATCGTGGAAAAATGGGGGCGAGTTCGAGGTAATTGGATTAGCTTATATCTTAAAACAATATGGCCTGCTAAGCTATGTTATCATCGACGATTCAGCGCCACATAATTTTGTTAAAAATAATTTAAGTAATATAAATATGCATTTGATTCGATCAATCGGATTTCTTTATACATCCTTTAAACGAGATAAGCTGTTAAAAGGAGAGCATGTTATTGAAATCTATAATAATATTCTGTCGTCAATAAAAAAGGGCAAACGACCGTTGAATATAACTGAGAAAGAATGGGTTAAAATAGTGAAACCCTACATTATTGAGATACAATGTGATTTAAATGGTTGATAGCTTTGATCCACACATTTCTTATCAATCTGTAGGCCATGCAAGAGATGTACCTGGCTATATAAGTCGAAGCGTCCTTTTCGACTCAAATATGGGTTCGAAAAAGGAAATAACGACTCCAATTAAAGCAATCAACGCTAAGTACTTAAATAAGCGTACTTTGCCATTGATAGAAGGCGTCCAAGAAGCCAAAATATTTGAAGTACCTACATATATTTATAGGAAAGAGACTTGGGACGTCATCGATAATTTAATAGAGGGTATCTTAAATGATACAAATAGATTTTTAAAGGTATTAAATCTGCATCCAAATATTTATAATTGTTTAGTTGATTCATATGTTGTTCCTTCTATCGTTTTTTCACGGAATCCATTTAAGGAAAGAATATACATTAATAAAAGCGGAACTGCTACTCGATATCCTGCATTGAACAAAGATCATTTTGAAATTTTTTTGCATAATCTCTATTCCTATTCACGAGGAATCATATTAGTACCAGACATACGTTTTGGAAATATTCCGAAGTTGGGTCCAAGAATACAACCTAGCGAATACATTGAGGCAGTATCTTTTTTTGCCGAGATATTGACCTACAAAAATAACTTGCCCATATTTGTCCCAATCCAGCCAGGAATATCAAATAGGTCTATAAAAGAAATAGTATCATTCTATAAAAAAATGAATTATAGTAATATATGGATTAATTTCAATGCAGGGGAGGTCTACGGCAAGAATCTAGCAGGAATAAGAGCGATTCTAAGAGAGCTTGATAAAAGCTTTGGACGAGATAATTATTTTATATATTATTCCCATATGAAGAAGGAATTATCTCCTAGTATTAAAGATTTGCAGGTGCCGAGTTCAGATATGTTATCTCAATTCCTGTGTGGTGACGTGATCGGCGCAAATCGAGAACCAATTCGAATTGGGAACGATCAAAAAGAAAATTACTTTGAGAAGCGAGGCTTTTCAAGCAAAGAAGAATATACAAAAGCGTTGAAGCTACATAAGTCTAGGGTCTTTAACCCACGGACATATTACTATCATATAATTTCAGAAAAATATAATCCGAGTATTGGGCAATATACTTCAGAAGAGCTAATCAATAATCAAGATATCAATTCCATTATTGATAACTATGTAAAATTTAGAGAAGTGGAAAATTTGAAAGGGCTTTATGAGTCTGGAAAAAAGATAAAAAATCATTTAAAGGAGAAACAAATGTTCCTGGATAATGATAATATTTTCAACGAGATAATTTCATCTCAAGAGACAAGATCGCGTAGTTTATTTGATTTTGATCAGCAAATGTAAGAGTCTTCGCGTCATACACCAGTGCAGCCATACTTTCTGACGGACTATTCGACCAATTGCGTGCCGATTCTGTCCACGCAATCTGTCGGGCGAGTGCAGGTGCAATTTAGGACTATCCCTTTCACAAGTCGTTGGTTCATCGATTCTCGGAAAAGAATCGATCATGATAAAATAAAATGATCCATTAACAAGAAAGTCCTTAAGTTCCTTAAGCATTATCTCCATCAAACTCGCAGGAGAATCAACATGCAAGTCATCTTCCTCGGCACCAACGGCTGGTACGACACCGACACCGGCAACACCATCTGCACCCTCATCAACTCGGATAAGTACCACATCATCCTCGACGCGGGCAACGGCATCTACAAGGCCGACCGCTACATCCACGACGACCTGCCGGTCTACCTTTTCCTCAGCCACTTCCACCTCGACCATATCGAGGGCCTGCACATCCTGAACAAGTTCCGCTTCACGCAGGGGCTGAAGATCTACGGCCAGAAGGGCACCAAGAAAGTCCTGGATACCATCATGAACCAGCCCTTCACCGTCCCGCTGGACATGCTGCCTTTCCCTGTCGAGGTGCACGAGCTGTCCTCCGGGCCTTACAAGGTTCCCTTCGCCCTGGAGTGCGAGTTCCTGGTGCACGCCGCGCCGTGCCTGGGCTACCGGCTCGACCTGGACGGCAAGATCGTGACCTACTGCCCGGATACCGGAGTGTGCGACAACGCCGTCAAGCTGGCCGGGGATGCCGACCTGCTCATCGCCGAGTGCGCCCACAAGCCCGGCGAGGAGAGCCCGGTCTGGCCGCACCTCAATCCGCAGAACGCCGCCGACATCGCCCGCCGGGCCGGAGCAAAAAGGCTGGCGCTCACCCACTTCGACGCGGGGCGCTACCTCACCGTGCAGGAAAGGCTGGAAGCGGCAGCGACGGTCACAAACTTCGAGGGGATTGTGGTCGGGCGGGACGGGCTGGTGCTGCAACTGTAATGCATCACGCGAAGAGGCAAAAAGGCGAAGAGGCGAAACAAATGATGATTTACAATCTCACTTAAAAAGTTAATTTTAAAAAAAAATGAAATGCCCAATGTGTGGACAATCTTAAATGCTGATCCTCTTCAGCGCCATCATCCCGCCCGCCAGGAATGCCGCAAAGAATCCTAAAAGCACCAGGAACGAGATCCAGGGCAGCGGCTGATCCAGAGCCGCGGCACGCAGGAAAAGGCTGGAGTGGGTGAGCGGCAGGATGTAGAGCGCGTATTTCAGTCCCGCCGGAACCTGGCTCAGGGAGAAGAAAGTCCCGCCGAGGAACGTCATGGGCATCAGAATCAGGCTGCCGAAGGTGGCCATATCCTCATGCGACCTGGCCAGCAGAGCCGCCAGGACTCCCAGAAATGCGAAGGTCAGGCAGGTGAGGAGCAATCCGAGCATGAATTGCACACTGATGTGAATATGGGGCGCGATCAGCAGGGCCACCACCAGAAACGCCACGGAGCTGACGACGCCTCTCACAACACCGATCAGTGCCTTTCCCATGAGCAATGACGTCAGGCTGATGGGGGCCATGAGGCATTCGTCGAAGCTCTTGAAGTAGAGCCGGTCGACGTTGAGCCTCGTTCCGGCCCCGTTGAAGCTGGTGGTCATGGCGGTGAGGGCGATGATGCCCGGTATCACAAATTCGAGATAGCTGGTGCCGTTGAGGTTGATGCCGCGGCCAAGCCCCCATCCGAAGGCTACCAGATAGAGAACCGGGCTGACCAGGGTGGTGATGAGATAGCGAGGGCCGCGCCGCTTCAAGGCCATGAGGTCCGCCCAGAGGATGCTGTAGGCGTCTATCATTCTTGCACCGCCTCAATTGCCGCCTCAATTCGCATCGCATCTATCCTTTCGTTCATTTCCATCATTTTTCTGTTCTCTCCTGATCTAGTCGCTTGAAACCTTCTGGCCGGTCAATTCGATGAAGACGTCCTCGAGATTCGACTCCCGCATTACCACCCTCTCCGTGTTGGGAAGTGTCTGAATGAACTCGGAGGCTCTGGCCCGATCCGGGAAATACCTGTATTTGGTGCCGTTTCCGGACTCATTTATCTCCACGGCGATCATGCCGAGCTTGCGGCGCAGGTTCAGGGGCGAGTCGATGGCGATGATCTTGCCGTGGTGCAGAACGCCCACCCTCTGGCAGAGGGCTTCAGCCTCCTCGATGTAGTGAGTGGTCAGGAAAACGGTCGTGCCCTCCAGATTCATCCTGCGGATCAGATCCCAAACCTTGCGGCGCGTCTGGGCGTCGAGGCCCACCGTCGGCTCGTCCAAAAAGAGCAGCTTCGGCCTGTGAATCAGGGCGCGGGCGATCATGGCCCGCCTCTTCATGCCGCCCGAAACGTCATCCACAAGATAGTCGGCGTGCTCGGACAGCGCCACATAGTCAAGCAGATCTGCAATCCGCGCTCGCCGTTCCTCGGCGGGAAGATGGTGCAGCCGGGCGTGCAGCTCCAGGTTCTCGCCGATGGTCAGGTCCCGGTTCAAGCTCAAGTGCTGCTGAACCACTCCGAACTCCGACTTCACCCGTGCCGGATCTCTGGCCACATCGATGCCGTTGATGAGAACCCGGCCCGATGAAGGCTTGGTAAGCGTGGTCAGAATGCGAATGGTGGTGGTCTTGCCGGCCCCATTCGGCCCCAGGAATCCGAAAAGCTCTCCCTGGCCGACCTCCAGGTTCAGGCCGTCAACCACTTTTTTTCCCGAATACTCTTTGTTCAGTCCAGCAATCTCAATCATCTTGCTCATAACTGCCTCATGTCGCTCATGAGTTCGGCTCTTTGGCCACCCTTTCGGGCAGAATCCACAAGATTTTAGCGGGGATTTTTTTCGCTATTGATCATTTTAGAGATCTTATTGGCAATCGTATTACAGGCCATGCCGTTGGAGAGTATGCATTGCTGCATTGCTACATTGCTGCATTGCAGGCTGCAGCATTTGCAGTTGCGCTCTCCAAAAAGCGCGGTCCTGCTCGCATATTCTGCAGCTTGTTTATTCTGCAGAATTTTGATCTAAAACCTCAAGCTCTGCGTCCTTCAGGTATTGTTGTCAAACAGAACCCGTTCCTCTCCGTTCACAATATTGTAGAGCGCCTCAGGGCTGAGGCTCGATATCGGATAGTACTTTCCGCCGCAGGTGTCTGCAATCTCGTGGCAGTAGCCGAGCCGCATGTCCATGAAGGAGCTTTCCACGACCTCGGTATCGATTACCAGGGTATGCACTCCCATCTGCTTGCTCCTCTCCGAGATCTCCATCAGCTCATCCCTGATCTTGCCGCCCATTCCCACGTTTGCCCTGCCGTCGGATATGAGGACCATCATGGGCTTGGTCTCTTCATCCTTCCTCAATTCGCCCTGCAAGAGCTGCAAGGCGCGGGACAGCCCGGCGGACAGCGGCGTCTTGCCGCCTGTGGGAAGCTCCTGCAGCCGGCTCAGCGCCAGATCAACGCTGGAGCAGGGCGGCAGGATAAGCTCAGCATCCTTTCCTTTGAAGGCCACCATGCCTATCTTGTCTCTCTTCTGGTAGGAGTCCATGAGCAGGGAGAGGACGGCACCCTTGGCGCTCTCCATCCTTTGCATGGCACCCATCGAGCCGCTGGCATCGACTACGAATAAAACCACAGCCGATGTCTTGCCAACCCGCTCCTTCTCCCTGATGTCCTCGCTCTTCACACGAATGGCATTGGGCCCGAATCGAACCTTCTGGTAGGGAGCCGCCGCCCTGATGGTGGCATCGATGGCGATGTCTTTGCCTTCCTGGGGCATCCTCTGGCGCAGGTAGCGGCCACGGTTGCGCAAAGCCAGGGTGTTCATCCTCCGGCCTCCGGTCTTGCGGCGGGCGATGCGGTCCCGTTTGCGGGGCATGTTGATGGCACGCACATCGATGGGCGTGCCGATCTCGAAGACCTGCTCCTGGGGCTGGGAGGCCTGGGTTTGTTTTGCATCCTGATTTTCGTCAGGCTGCTGGGGCTGTTGCTCTTGCTTTTTTTGCTGCTTGGGATTTTGTTGCTGGTGCTGGTGCTCGTGCTGATGCTGCTGCATCGACTTTTCCAGCTTATCCTTGTTCAGAGTGGGTGGCTCGAAGGGCCTGCTGCGCATCCTGTGGGCCAGGGCCAGCTGCATAGCCTTCTTGACGTCCTCAGAATTGACCTCGGTCCGGCCATCGAAGGCGGCGATGGTCTTGGCGGTCCTGGTGATCACGATCTCGGCCCGGTGCGTTTTGACGCCGAGGTCGATGCAGGTGGAGGCAATGGAGCGCAGGAGGTCGTCGCTCATGCTCACCTGTCGCAGAAGCTTGCGTGCCTCGGAAATTTTCTCCTTCATCTCGGCCTGGCTTCCCTGGCTCTTCGCCGCAAATCCGTCCGGATCGGCATCAAAGGCTTCCGCCATCTTGGCGATCTGCATTCTCTGGTCCACGTCCTCAATGCCGACAACGCTCACCTGCAAGCCGAATCGGTCCAGAAGCTGTGGCCGGATCTCTCCTTCTTCCGGATTCATCGTGCCCACCAGGATGAACTTGGACGGATGAGCCACGGACACGCCCTCGCGCTCCACGATGTTGACGCCCATCGCCGCAGAATCCAGCAGCACATCGGCCACGTGATCATCCAGCAAATTGACCTCGTCGATGTAAAGGATGCCGCGATTGGCGGCTGCGAGAATGCCCGGCTCCAGTGCCTTGATTCCTTCCTTGATGGCCCTCTCGACGTTCAGAGACCCGACCACCCGGTCTTCAGTTGCTCCCAGGGGCAGATCGACCACAGGCGTCTTTTTCTCCACGGAATTGATCTGTTTTGACTGGCTTTTCTCAAAGCACAGGTCGCACATGTCCTCCGGGTTTTCCGGATTGCAGTTGAAGGGGCAATCCGATACCACCTGAATGTTCTCCAGCAGATCGGCCAGCGCCCTCACGGCGGTGGACTTGGCAGTGCCCTTGTCGCCCCGGATCAGGACGCCGCCGATGCGGGGGTTGATGGCATTTAGAATCAGGGCGAACTTCATGTCGTCCTGCCCTACAATGGATGTAAATGGTATGGTCTTTCTCTTCAAATGGTGCATTGTCATCGCCTTTTTTAGTTAGCCTATCGCTTACGTATATAAGGCTTTACGTTGTATTAAAAAGTACTAATAATTGACTAATTTTGATACTGCTTGTGCGACTATATTTTATTTAATCCAATAGAAAGATTCGAAATACTGCGTGCAAGGGCGATGCACCAATCCAGCAAACACTATCTATTAAAGATACTGATACAATACTCATTCAAGCGATATGTCCTTTCCTCCGGATTTTCGAGATTGCTGCATCTTTTCCTGAGAACGCCACGAATAATGTGCATAAAATGATTGATTATGATCTAGTAATACAAATACCAAAAGACTTATTAATATGTGTATAAGATACAACGCGAAGGTTTCGATGATCGTATTTGGGGTATCAGGATGAAGATTATCTTCGGTTTTAGTTTGTTTTTATGCATTTTTTATTTGCTGGGTCAGGCTTATGCCTACCAGGACGTATCGGTTCCGGGAGACGCAAACGGCGACAAAATCGTCTCGGCGGATGAACTGTCTGCTGCCGAAAATGATTTCAAGGATGGAAAGATCAGCGAGCAGGCTCTGGAAAGCATCAGGATTATCCAGAGCAGCTACCCGCGACGTATTAACGACTCGACGGGCAAAGAGATCACATTCTACAAACCGGTGGAGAGGATCGCCGTGCTCACCACGGAAGACTACGAGGTCCTGCGCACGCTGAATAGCACGGACAAGGTCGTTGCAGCGGGAAAATATGTAGTGCAGAGCAGGGAGCAGGGTTGCGGGGACCTTTATATCGACGGCAAAAATCTGGTCAATATAGGCTCTCCCACATCCACGGTCGACTGGGAGGCTCTCATCAAGACGAAGCCCGATCTGGTCATAACCTACATGAGCAGCCCCAAGCAGGCGGATCTGGACCAGAATCTCAAGGATACTAATATTACCGTAATTCGCCTGGATTCAGGAAACATATCGCAGTATCTCGATATCGTCAATAAGATGGGCTATCTCCTGGATAGAACCGGCGAGGCGGAGACGTACAGCCGGTTCTTTGAAGAAAAGCTCGGCAAATACCTGGATGCCGCTTCTTCCATTTCCGTTAGCGATAGGCCAAAGGTCTATCTGGAAGCCGACTTTGGCGGAGGACAGACCTACTACACCTGCGGCTCGGGCCATGCTCACAATGCCCTTCTTACGGCAGCCGGCGGCAATAACGTGTTCTCGGACCTGGAGGGATTCAAGCAGGTCGATCCGGAATCCGTAGCCATGAAGAATCCCGATGTTATCCTGCGCTACAAGTATCTCAAGGACAGCCCGGGAATCGACAAAGACCTCAGCGACACTTCAGCCCTTCAGGCTCTGAGGGATGAGATGCTCGGACGCGCCGAATTGAACAAGACTCCTGCCGTGGCAAATAAGAAGGTTTACATCTTCACCTGGGATTGCACAAAAGGCGGCGGCAGGTTCTTCCTCGGCATGGGATACCTGGGAAAGTGGCTGCAGCCGGAAATCTTCAAGGATTACAGTCCGCGTGAAGCGTATCAGGAGTATCTCGACCAATTCCAGAGAACAAAGGTCGATGTTGTGAATAAGGGAGTCTTCGTTTATCCTGAGGCTTGAAGCTGATGTCTACGGTTTATTCCAAAGAAAAGTCCGGTTCGGATTTGAAGGGAGGCTCGAACCAGAAAGCAGGCTCGGATTTGAGGATTGAGTATCAGAAGTTCATTAGCCGAAAGATGCTCTTCCTCCTCATCCTGATCCTCGGCATAATCGGATTGGCGGGCTATGCGGCCACGCGAGGCTCGGCGGATATCAGCGTCACGGATGTCTATGCCACCATCCTGGCAAAATTTTTCCCCGGCCACTTCCAGACCACCTGGTTCTCGGATACCATCGTATGGGGACTGAGGCTGCATAGGATTCTTCTGGCAATCGTGGGCGGAATCGGTCTGGCCGTCGCAGGGGCCGTCATGCAGGGCATCCTGAAAAATCCCCTGGCCAGCCCATTCACCCTCGGCATCTCCTCGGCTGCCGGATTCGGAGCGGCTCTGGCCATCATCATGGGCGCAGGCTTCGTTGGAGGCGAATGGCTGATCATCGGCAACGCCTTCGTGTTCACGCTGCTGGCATCCGCTGCGGTTTACGGTCTTGCCAAGTACAAGGGCATCACGCCCGAGACCATGATCCTGGCGGGAATTGCCATCATGTACCTCTTCCAGGCCATGACCTCCTTCTTGCAGTACGTCGGCCATGCCGAGCAGGTGCAGGAGGTTGTCTTCTGGATGATGGGATCGCTCGGCAGGTCATCCTGGGAGAAGGTCTGGATGGTTACGGGTGTTATCGCCGTCTGTTTCCCCTATCTGCTCCTCAAATCATGGGACATCAACGCTATGGGAACGGGCGACGAGACGGCGAAGAGCCTGGGCGTGAACGTGGAAAGAACGCGCGTCGTCAGCATGATGCTCGTCTCATTGATCACGGCTGCCGTCATCTGCTTCACCGGAACCATCGGCTTCATCGGCCTCGTCTCGCCGCACATAACCAGGATGGTGATCGGAGGCGACCACCGATTCCTGCTCCCCGCTTCCGCGCTGGTGGGAGCAATGCTGCTTTTGGGTGCTGATACATTGGCCAGGACAATACTTGCGCCTGTGATCCTGCCGGTGGGCATAATGACCGCATTCTTAGGCGTGCCCTTCTTTGTCTATCTCTTCATGAGGCGGAAGAAGGAGTTCTGGTAAATGAGCCGGCGACACGCTTAAGCCGGGCCGCAAAGGCAAGCGGCTCCGGCTATCTTTTTTAAGGGGGGAGTTTTTTTAGCAGTCTCGCTTTATATTTGTTCTACCGTTTCATTCCAGTCTTGTTTTGTTGCATCTTTCCATGTTGTTTTGCAGCCTCATTCCAGTTTTGTTCTGCAGTTTCTTTCCAAATTGTTCTGCAGTTTCGTCCTGTTCTTCTTCCATTTTCATTTTAACCAAATAATCTTGGCCGGACAATCCAGGATAATTCTTATTTGATAATACTTAGTTTGTAGATAGTTTTATTAATGATATGATCCATTGGCGCACCGTGTCAATTTAAAATCCAAAACAACATCATCGCAAATCAGGCTTTAGTTCGAGGAGATCAGCCCCGATCTTGGGCGCATCTGTTAGGAGGAGTGAGAAAATGGTAAAAATCACGATCAAAAATTTGACCTTTGGATATAGAAGCAGCAGAATTCTGGATGACCTCAACGTCCAAATAGAAGATGCCGAGGTCCTCAGTCTCGTCGGTCCCAACGGGTCCGGCAAGACCACGCTCATCAAGTGCATTGATCGCATCCTCAAGCCCAAAGGCAGCATCCTTCTCGACGGGCGAGAGCTTGAGGCCATGAAGCAGCAAGAGATCGCAAGGCAGATCGGCTATGTTCCTCAATCCAGCTCCACTCCCCTGGCCACCACCGTCTTTGATACAGTGCTCATGGGACGCAGGCCGCACATCAGTTGGAGGGTTTCCGACTTTGATCTGGACAAGGTCGCCGAGACGCTGGAATTGCTGCACCTCCAGGACCTGGCCATGAGGGATTTTGCCCAGCTCTCCGGCGGCCAGAAGCAAAAAGTGCTCATCGCCAGAGCCCTGGCCCAGGAGCCGTCGATCCTGCTGCTGGACGAGCCCACATCCAACCTGGATATGAAGCACCAGTTGGATGTAATGGAGACCATCAGCTCTCTTGTCAAAGAGAAGGGCATTTCTGCGGTGATGGCCATTCATGATCTGAATCTTGCCGCCCGCTTCTCCGATAATCTGGTGATGCTCAAAAAGGGCAAAGTCTACGCGGTAGGCACTCCCAAAGAACTGCTCAGCGAGAGGAACATCAGTGATGTTTATGGTGTGGAAGCCATTGTAATGAATACGCTCGGCAAGCCCTGCATCGTGCCGGTGAGGTCGATGAATGGCGGTGTAGCGTGCTGAGCATGAGATGCCAAATCATCACGCTTTTTATTTTGGACAAAATTCCCACAACGAATAATTTTATATTAAATAATTATTCAAATTAGTATTTTTTATAAAAAATTTTCATCAAAAAATTTTGAAGCTATGATTTTTGAAGCTATAAATCTCGTATGATGCATTGATTCTCGAATATCATTCCATATTCAATCACAAAATTTTTGAAATTTTTGAAATAATTTCTTACGATAGAAATGTCTAAATACATAATGATAATACCAAGAACGCTACTATTGGGAGGATATATGAATAAATTGCTATCAACTTCTTCCATCTGCTTATTGCTGGGTATGCTTCTGGTATCCTGCATAGCCCCGGCAGCCGCAGACGGAAACAGTACCGGCTATCCCAAAACGATCACGGATGGCGCAGATAGGACTATTACGATTAATGAGCCTATCGAAAGGGTGGTCGTTCTTAACTCGGATATTGCCGAAGCCCTGAAGATCCTGGGCGTGGAAGATAAAATCATCGCAGTAACCGATTCCGTAAAAAACCGGGCGTCCTACTTCCCGGATCTGACCAAAAAGCAGGTCATCGGAAAATGGACTGAGCCCGACTACGAAATGATCGGAGAGATTGCCAAAGGCAGCAGCGATGAGGTAGTGCCTGATATCATCGTCATCGGCTATGCTTATGTCGACAAGCCCTACGGCGCTCCCGGCGTGGAGAAGAGCCTGGCCCCCTTCAAGAATATTCTAAATGCAGGCTTCGATATCCACAAGCCCGACAACTTCGAGAAGGACATGAGGACTCTCGGAGCCATCTTTGACAGGGAAGCCGAAGCCGAGGAGTACATCAAGTGGTACAACGAAAAGAACGACGCTGTAAAGAACGCTGTCAAGGACCTCAATTTGCCCAAAGTTTATCTCGAGTCCAGCAGCACTTCACCAAAGCTTGGAGAGCTGGGCACCTACGGCAAGGGCTCCGGGCTTACTCAGCAGATCAGGATCGCCAACGGCCTCAATGTTGCACGGGATCTTGAGCTGGAATGGCCGAAGGTGGATTGGGAGTGGGTCATAAAGCAGAATCCAGAGGTCATCATTCTCACCAAATATGCCACAGCGGAAAAACTGGGATGGGATGAAGGCCCGAGCAAGGATACCATAGATCTGGAAAAGATCATAGCCGAGGTCCAGGCAAGGGCGGGCGCTTCAAGTGTTCCGGCCATCAAGAATAACAGGGTCTATGTATTCGACGCTTACAAGATCTTCGGAACGGACGGCGTGGTGGGACTGACATACCTCGCCAAGATAATCCATCCGGAAGCAGATTTGGACCCGAAGGCGGTTGAGAAGGAGTACTTCGAGAAGATCGGCATCGAGTATCCGGACACTGCCATAACCATGTACCCTGCGCTGGAAGAGAATTGAAAAGCAACGGTCGGCTTCTGATCATCTGATCCAAAACTAAACTCCGGGTCCGAGAGCCGATGTCGCGGGATGGGGTCTGCTCGATATTGGTGAATCATACTCATTGGCTAATTCAAGAATTGCTGATGAGCATTCGATCTGATTTCGTCAGACCTCTCTTATTCTTTATCGCAAATTCATTATCGCAATGCCCCCGCTGGAGGGGAGAAGCGCGTTAGCCGCAGTATAGCTCGTTTGTCTGTATCGTTTGTCTGTATTTTCTTTGAAATAGGTCTTACTTATACTATCATTAATTAATAAAATTGATGATTTTTTGCTACTGCTATCAAAAAGAATATCAATTATGTCTCCCATCCTGCGCCGAAATATGCTATGTGAAGGGATTGATCGATGCTGTCAAAGACTCTAAGCATTTGTTTAGCTGCAATCATGTGCATTGCGGCATTCATTATGACATCTATCCCAGGCCTTGGAGATGATGCCAAATACCCGATGACGATAACCGATTCTGCAGGCAGAACCGTTACCATCTCCATGCCGATTGAGAGGGTAATCCCCGTCAACACGAACGCTGCCGAGGTCGTGACCATGCTTGATGCTGTGGACAAGGTGGTGGCGGTTGATATGGACGAGCAGAAGAAGAGCGAGATGCCAAAGGAGCTGAAGAAGAAGCAAACCATAGGCAAATGGAGCGATCCGGACTACGAGATGATCGGCGAGATTGCGAAAGGTTCGGGAGACACAATCGTTCCGGATATCCTGGTCATCACCTATCCGGAAGCGGATAAGATCTACGGAGCCGCATCAATGGAGAAGGGCCTGTCATCCTTCAAGAACATCACAGTCGTCGGATTCAAGCTGTCCCGCCCGGAGAATATGAGCGAGGAGATAACCAAGATCGGAATTCTCCTGGGCAGGGAAAAGGAAGCGGCAAACTATCTCGAATGGTATGAAGGCCATAAAAGCGAGATCGAGAAGGCCGTTGCTGGCAAGGCTCGCCCCAAGGTCTATGTGGAAGTCTACAACACCGGATCGGGACTGGGAGCACTGCCTTCGGTGGGAAAGTCTTCCGCTCTTTTCAATCAGATCAATTTTGCCGGGGGTCACAACATCTGCAATGATGTAAAGGATATGTCGCCCAAGGTCGATTGGGAGTGGGTTACGACCCAGAATCCCGACGTGATCATCAGCTTGCAGTCCACGGATAACATCGGCTGGGAGAAGACGCCAAGCAGCGACAGCGTGAAGCTGGAGAAGGTACGAAACGAGATTCTCAGCCGTCCCGGAGCCTCGGCCATCTCGGCGGTGAAGAATGATAGGGTGTACGTGGTCAGCGGAAGCCAGTTCTACGGCCTGGACAGCATTGTCGGCATCGCCTACTTTGCCAAGCTGTTTCACCCCGAAGTGGATCTGGACCCCGAGCAGATTTACAGGGAATACCTGGAGCGCATGGGCGTTGAATATCCGGAGGGGAGGATCTTGATCTATCCCAATTAGAGTACAAATTAGAGATACCAACCGGAAAGGCCGACCCTTATTTTTTTAAAGATTTTTTGATAATTATTATATATCTATTTTGGCCGGTTTGCAGCATCTCCGGGAAAAGGGATGTTCGCGGCTAATGATAAGCTTCTACAAGCTAAGTCGGATGACTTTCCAATTTTGTAATACTAATACAGAAAGAATTTATAAATAATAGAACAAATGCGATATTCAATTATATCAAATTGGAGGGATTGATTGATGCAGTCAAAGACTCTGTTGAGCTGTCTGATCGCCATTCTGTGTATCATGATGGTGTCTCTTCCATCACTTGGAGAAGAAACCAAATACCCGTTGACCATTACCGATTCAGCCGGTCGTACCATTACCATCCCCATGCCGGTGCAGAGAATTATCGTCCTCAGCACCGACCATGCCGAAGCCGTGACCATGCTCGAGGATGCGGATAAAATTGTCGGTATCAGTGATAATTTAAAATCGAAAACTGAATACTTCCCAAACTTCAAGAACAAGCAGGGCGTGGGTAAATGGAATGAAGTGAATTTTGAAATGATAGGCGAAATCGCGCGACAGGGAGATACGATCGTTCCCGACATCATTGTCATTGCCTACACCTATCCGGATCAGCCTTATGGGGCCTCGAATGTGGCCAAGGGACTCAAGCCATTCGAAAACATCACTGTGGTCGGCCTGGATTTCTACAAGCCGGAAAATCTCACTCAGGATGTGCAAATTCTTGGCAAAATCCTGAATAAGAATGATGAGGCTCAAAAGTATCTGAATTGGCTGAACGCTAGCCGCAAGAAGGTTACTGAGGCCATTCAAGGCGAGAGCCTCCCCAAGCTCTACTTCGAAAGCAACAGCAAGGGCGGACTTGGAGCGTTGGCTACCTACGGCATGGGCTCAGGGATCAATGAGATGATCAAGCGCTCGGGCGGATTCAATATCGCAAAGGATCTCAAGGAGATGTATCCCAAAGTCACCTGGGAATGGGTAATTACTCAGAATCCTTCGGCAATCGTGAGAATTCAGTCCTCAGATAAATTCGGATGGGATGAGCCGGTATCTCAGGATACAGTAACTTTGGAAGGAATCAGGAATGAGATCATAAGCCGGGCAGGAGGAGAGAAGATGCCTGCAATATCAAGCGGAAACGTTCATGTGATCTTCTGGGACATGATGTTCGGCATGGATAGCGTTGTTGGTCAGACATATCTGGCCAAGATCCTGCATCCGGATGCCGACCTTCAGCCGGAGGATGTCTACCGCGAATATTTGGATTTCCTGGGAATAAAGTTCCCGGAAAAGAGAATCTTCGTCTATCCGCCGCTGGAGACAGGGGCCTGAAGAGCGATAATCAGGTTGGAGGGAAAAGGATGCGTGCGGACCACTTGATAAAAATTGCGCCTCCTTTTCCAGATATTTTTTTTCATATTTCTCATATCATTCCGCTCTATTCGTCTCTTTTAGCTATCGATTTCCTCCACCATGCATGTGTCATCTATCAGGACGATTCAAAATTTTTGTCAATTTAAATAGATCCCCTGTTAGAATTCATTCGATCAATATATTTCAATCTTAGTACAAAATAAGCATACTAATTAGATCTTTGCGTTTTTTTAAGAAATCAATCGAAATAATTATAACGCAGGATGCTATTTTGCTCGCATTAAGGAATAAAGCTCAATGAGGGACAGATGAGGGATAAATCATGATTAAGCGAAAATCGGATAGCGAAAAAAGCAGGCAAATCCTTGGCGGGAGGCACATGGACCGGCTTGCAGCAGTGAGCCTTCTGTTGGCCATTCTTCTTGCCCTTCCGCCCGCATGGGCATCGGAGGGCGCGGCAACGTACACCCTGGAAATATACGGCAACGCCAATATGGATGAGAATCTTGACGATGCGGACATTTCCTATGTTCAGGACATAATCGGCGGCACCAAGCAATCCACAAAACTGGCCGATGCCAACTTCGACGGCAGAGTGGATGCCCTCGATGCGGAGCAGATCGAGAGGGTCCTCAAGGGAGACGCAGAGAATCTCACCGTCATCGATGCCCAGAAGAGAAACGTGACCATAAAGCTTCCCGTGCAGAGGGCCGTCAGTGTCAATACCGGAGCAATAGAGATCCTGCGCGATATCGGTGTCGATATCAACAACGTCTTTGTGGGCGTCAGCTCTTACGCCATCGCCAACAGCAAATACTGGCCGGAGCTGAAAGACAAGGAAAGCATCATCTACGGCAGCCCGGATTACGAGCAACTGGCCAAGCTCAAGACCGATCTTGTAATTTTGTACAAGAATCCGAAAAAGGATGAAGCCTTCGACAAATACGATGCCATAGGCGTCCCTGTGATCTGCCTGGACTGCTTCAACCAGGAGGGATTGGACGGGAGCATTAAAATTTTAGGTGAGATATTCAATAAGCGAGATAAGTCAAATGAGCTGATCGACTGGTATCAAGGCTACATCGATCTGGTCCGGGAGCGCACCAAGGACCTCGACGCATCCGAGAAGCCCAAGACAATGTTCTATTCGTACCCCGATTCCAACTACCCGATCGTCAAAGTATGCAACAACAAGAGCGGCGACCACCCAATGATTGTGGAGGCCGGAGGAATCAACATCGGAGAGGATCTGAACAGCTCTTCGGGCGTCGCAGAAGTTGACCGGGAATGGATTTTATCGAGTAATCCTGATGTGATCATCGGCACAGTTGTGGCTGCCGATACGAAATCGGGATACAGTGCTGATGAAGAAAAAGCCTTCGGCTTCATGCACATGGTCCGGGACAAACTGATGGTCGATGAAGCCATCAGAAAGACGGAAGCAGCCGCCCGTGATAGGGTCTACATAATCTGCACGGACTTAAACCGCGGACCGATGCAGGCGGCGGGCACGATTTACATTGCCAAGATTCTTCACCCCGACCTCTTCCGGGACATCAACCCCGAAGATGTGCTGAAAGAATACTTCGACAAGTGGCAGGGAATTCCCTATCAGGGGATTTATGTGTACCCGTCTTTGAATTGAATCAGGGACTATCATAGTACGAGCATTCGGCCAATTTGGTCTCTTTTTTTACTTGGATTATATGCCTTTGATTTGAATCGTTTGTTTATGCGTAATCCTACCATCTTTGGTCTTTTTTAACAAATCAATCGAAATAGTTATAACTAAAGATGTTATTTCGTTATTAATTAAGGAGATTGTATGATAATATCTAAATTAGATAACATAAAAAACAGGCAATTTTTGCGGGAGGTATGCCTGAGCAGGCTCAGAATTATGAGCCTAATGGTGCTCATCTTTCTTGCCTTGCCGATTGCATCGACATCAGAAGACGGAGCATTTTACACTTTAAATATATTCGGCAACGCAAACATGGACGAGAATATCGACGACGCCGATATTTCCTATGTTCAGGATATAATCAGCGGAACCAAGACGGCCACAGAATTGGCCGATGCCAATCACGACGGAAAAGTCGACGCCCTGGACGCGGATCAGATCGAGAGCATCATCAAGGGAAATGCAGATAACATCACCGTGATTGATGCCCAGAACCGGAGCGTGACACTGAATCTACCAATAGAAAAGGCAGTGGGAGTCAACACCGGCGCAATTGAGATCATACGCGACATCGGTGTCGATCTGAACAAGGTTTTCATAGCGGCAAGCTCGTACGCACTTGAAAATCCGGATTACTTCCCGGAGTTGAAGGGAAAGGTCAGCAACAAATACGGAAGCCCGGATTATGAGGCGCTGGCCAAGCTCAAGCCGGATCTGGTAATTTTATACAAGAAACCGTACAAAGAGGAATCCTTCGATAAGTACGATGCCATCGGCGTTCCGGTCCTCTGCATGGACTGCTTCAACCAGAACAATCTTGATAATAGTATTAAAATCTTTGGAGCCATATTCAATAAGAATGAAAAAGCCGACGAGCTGATCGATTGGTATCACGGCTACATCGACATGGTGGAGGAGCGCACCAAGGGCCTTGCAGAGAGTGAAAAGCCGAGGACGATGTTCTATTTCTCCCCCGACTACTACTATCCGACAATCAAAGTGAAGACCGGCCAGAGCGGAGACAGCGTCATGATAACGGAAGCCGGCGGAAATAATCTTGCGGAAAATCTCAACACTACCGTCGATACCGTTGAGGTGGATCGTGAGTGGGTATTGACGGAGAATCCAGAGGTAATTGTGGGAAGCGTCAATGCCGCCGCGAGTAAATCCGGATACAGCGCCGATGAAGACAAAGCATTCGGTTACATGCACATGGTGCGGGACAAACTGATGGTCGATCAGGCCATAAAACAGACCAACGCCGCAGCTCAAGGAAAAGTTTACATCACCTGCACCGACCTCAACCGCGGACCAATGCAGGCTGCCGGGACTGTTTACATGGCCAAGATCCTTCACCCGGACCTCTTCCGGGACATCAATCCCGAGGATGTGCTGAAGGAGTACTTCGACAAGTGGCAGGGAATTCCCTATCAGGGGATCTACATCTACCCGCCGCTGGAATGAAGCCACCGTCTATGAATAGGAAAATCGGGGAATTTGCCGGTCCGATAAATCCCGAGATGCCGTCCCAGGATCTCGAAATGAGCCATTTGAGCCCTGGCAAGTCCGGCCATCCCGACAAGGATCACGGGCCGGTTCCCCAGCAAATTTTTTTGAAAAATTGGAGTTGTTATGAAAATCACTTGTCTTGTGGGAAATTCATACTTGCCCATCGTCGCCAAGGCCGGGAAACGGCTGGCGTTTGATGTGCAGGTCTTTTCGACGCAGCGCCTGGAGGATCAACCGGGGAAGATAGAGGAAGCCCTTTCATCATGTCTGGATTCGGACCTGATCTTCATGCACCGCGGCAGCGAGGCCATGTGGGATGAGATCGAGCCGAGGTTATTGGAGATCGGAAAGACGAAACCCATCGTCTGCCTCGGCTACGACCAGGCATACTGGATGCTTTCCACGGCTCCGGCAAAGGTGGTCATCACCGCCAATGCTTACCTGACCAACGGCGGAGAGGACAACGTCTGCAACCTTTTCCTGTATCTTTTTAAAGAGCTGCTGGGAATGGACACAACCTTTGCACCGCCCTGTCCCATGCCCTGGGAAGGTGCTTACCATCCGGATGCGCCGCGCCACTTCGATTGCATCGATGACTATCTCAAGTGGTACGAGCCGGACGACGGGCCGACGGTGGGAGTGCTCTTCTCGCGGTTTTATTGGGTGAACAGGAACCTCGGCGTTGAGGACGAGCTGATCCGGGCGCTGGAGAGGGACGGCATGAACGTCATCCCTGTCTTTTCCTACTCCGTGCGGGACGCAGATCTCGGCACCAGGAGCATGGCAGAGGTTGTGCAGGATTACTTCTTTGTCGGCGGCAAGCCGCGCCTCGATGCGCTCGTAAAGACTGTGCCTTTCTTCCTCGGCCAGGAGCAGAAGAATGCAGGAGAGTACAAAGGAAACAAGACCGGCATCAACATCTACAAAGAGATGAACGTTCCCGTCTTCCAGCCTATTTTATCCTTCCATATGTCGCTGGAGGAGTGGGAGAATGCCAACGGCCTGTCGAACGATATCGGATGGTCGGTGGCCATGCCGGAGTTCGAGGGCGTCATCGAGCCGATCATCGTCTCCGCCGGTGAGAATCGGGACGGGGTCCTGGAGAGAACGCCCATCGTCGATCGCTGCCAAAAGCTCTCCAGCCGGGTGAAGAAATGGATCGCTCTGGCCAAAAAGCCGGTAAGCGAGCGCCGGGTGGCTTTCATCCTGCACAACAACCCCTGCGCCTCGGTGGAAGCAGCCGTCGGCGGTGGAGCGCACTTGGATACCATCGAGAGCGTGGCCCGCATCATGAACAGGATGGCGGCGGAGGGCTATTCGCTGGAAAGCATTCCCGCGACGGGCAAAGAGCTGATCACCACCATCATGGACCGCAAAGCCATCTCCGAGTTCCGCTGGACTCCCATCGAGGAGATTGTGCAAAAAGGCGGAGTGCTGGCCTACCAGACCAAAGAGGACTATGAGAAATGGTTCAACACCCTCACACCCAAGGTTAAAGACCGTGTTTGTGAGGCATGGGGCAATCCGCCGGGAGAGCTGAAGAACGACATTCCGGCAGCCATGCTCTATCAGGGAAAGATCGTGATCACCGGCGTTCAGTACGGCAATGTTGTGGTCGGAGTTCAGCCGAAACGGGGCTGCGCCGGAGCCCGCTGTGACGGCCAGGTCTGCAAGATCCTGCACGACCCGGATGTGCCGCCCACCCATCAGTACATGGCCACTTACCGCTATCTGGAGGACATCTTCGGTGCGGATGTGCTCATCCACGTGGGCACGCACGGCAACCTGGAGTTCCTGCCCGGAAAAGGTGTGGGGCTTTCCCAGAACTGCTATCCGGACATCTGCATCGGGACTATCCCGCATCTGTATATTTACAATGCCGACAACCCGCCGGAGGGAACCATCGCCAAGCGCCGCAGCTATGCCACTCTCGTCGACCACATGCAAACCGTCATGACCGAGTCCGGGCTCTACGACGAGCTGCTGGAGGTGGACCGGCTGCTGGGCGAGTATGAGACCGCCAAGCACGACCACGCTCGCTCGCACGAGCTGCGCCACCTGCTCATCGATGCCATCAAGGCTGCCAATCTCGACAAGAGCATGAAGAATCTGGACGACATGCCGGTGGCGGATATTGTGACCAGGGCTCATAACGAGCTTGGCCGGGTCAGGAACACGCAGATCGATTCCGGAATGCACATCTTCGGCCTTCTTCCCGAGGGGGAAAAGCGCGTGGAGTTCATCAATTCCGTGATGCGGTTCGAGGGCAGCGGCGTTCCCCTGCGTGGGACTGTGGCCGCCATGATGGGCCTGTCCATGGAAGAGCTGTTGGCAGACCAGGGAGCCGTCAACGAGCGCTTCGGCAAGTCGCACGGGCAACTTCTGGAGGTAATCGACGGCCTGTGCAAGAAGCTCATCGATATGTATCTGCAGGGAGATGAAGACGGATCACGACTCGAAGCACGACTGGGTGAGGCTCTGGGCCTTTCCGCTGCGGGCTACGAGAGCAAGCTGGAGGCCATTCAAGAGAAGGTCCTGGACTTGCAGGCCAGGATTGACGCATCCCTGGAGATCGAGGCCCTGCTGAACGGCATGGACGGCGGCTACATCGAGGCGGGTCCCAGCGGTCTTGTGACCCGGGGCCGCGACGATGTTCTGCCCACGGGCCGCAACTTCTTCTCGCTTGACCCCTACCGCGTGCCCACCAAGACCGCCTGGAAGGTCGGCCAGAAGCTGGGCGGGGCGGTCATCGCCAAGCACCAAACGGAGGAAGGCCGCTGTCCTGAGAACGTCGCTTTCTACTGGATGTGCAGCGATATCATGTGGGCCGACGGCGAGGACATGGCGCAGATGCTTTTCCTCCTGGGCACGGAGCCGGTCTGGCAGTCCAACGGTCGGCTGAAGGGCTTCAAGGTCATCCCGCTGGAACAGCTCGGTCGTCCCAGGATTGATCTGACCATCCGCGTCTCCGGCATCACGCGCGACAATTTCCCCAACTGCATCGATACCATCGACGAGGCTGTGCAGGCGGTGGCGGCGCTCGACGAGCCGCTGGAGATGAACTTCGTTCGCAAGCATTCCCTGGCCAACCTGGAGAACGGCACTGCTAAGGACTGGCGCGAGGCGACGCTTCGCATCTTCGCCAGCAAGCCCGGAACCTATCAGTCCGGAACAAACCTTGCCGTCTACGCCAGCGCCTGGAAGGATGAGAAGGACCTCTCGGACATCTTCGTCTACTGGAACGGCTACGCTTACGGCAAAGGCGTTTCTGGAAAGGAATCTCATCAGAACTTCGTGAACGCGCTCAAGTCCGTGGAGGTCACCTACAATAAGGTTGTCAGCGACGAGTATGATCTCTTCGGCTGCTGCTGCTACTTCGGCACGCACGGCGGCATGACCGCAGCCGCAAGGCATCTCTCCGGCAAGGATGTGAAAGCCTACTACGGCGACACCAGAGAGCCGGAGCACGTCGAGGTGCGGGATCTGGCGGACGAGGTGCGGCGCGTGGTGCGGACAAAGCTGCTCAATCCCAAGTGGATAGAGGGCATGAAGCAGCACGGCTACAAGGGAGCAGGCGACATTTCCAAGCGCGTGGGCCGGGTCTACGGCTGGGAGGCCACCACACAGGAGGTGGACGACTGGATATTCGACGACATCGCCAAGACCTTCATCATGGACGAGGAGAACCGCAAGTTCTTCGAGGAGAACAACCCCTGGGCGATGGAGGAGATGGGCAGAAGGCTTCTGGAGGCGGAGCAAAGAGGTTTGTGGAAGGCCGATCCGGAGGTTCTGGATGCTCTGAAGTCGCTTTACCTTGAGATCGAGGGTTGGATGGAAGAGCGGATGGGCGACGTCGAGGGAGAGTTCCAGGGTGGATCGATCGACGTCATCAACGCCGATGAGGTGAAGGCCTGGAAGGAGAAGATGGCCAAAGTGATCGGGGCGTGATGAACGGACGGAATAATCCAAGGATCGATCGGGCGCAATAACTGCAAAAGCCGCATTTGTCTCCCGCTGCAAAAATGTGATGGGCAGGACTTTGACGGATTGCCCATCAAATTATTTTATCAATTTATTGAGCCATGATAGGAGCGGCCTGCCGCGCTGTCGAATCCATTAAATTTGTCGGCACTCTGACCGACCATTCAAGAACCGAATTCGTGCAATCCATATTCGTGCAAAACCGCATCCCTGCAAACTGCAATATGCAGAGCTGCAATTATGCAAATGGAATCCTGCATAATGAAAAATAATGAAAACTTCCTATAGAATTTGCAGGACTTATTATCGAAATAGTTATATGTATGCAACGTTAGTATTCGATAAATCATACAAAATTGAATTGTAGTATGATTTAAGCTGCAAAGAAGGATTGGATATTATGAATAGATATTGGAGAATCGTCATTGCTATTGCGATCGCTCTGGTTGCATCCCACAATCCTTGTGGTGCCGCCTCAGGAGATCAAAGCGCGGATAAATTTCACCAGAATTTTACACTGGAGATCTTCGGCAATGCCAATCTGGATGAGGATGTTGATGAAAAAGATGTAGCATATGTTGAGGGAGTAATCAAAGGAACCAACAAGGCCACCAATCTGAGTGATGCCAATTACGACGGCAAGATCGATGCACTGGATATAGACCGGATTGGAGAAATCATCAACGGGAAGGAAAAAGAGCTTACGCTGATTGATACGGCAGGACGAACCGTGACGGTTCACGAGCCGATTGATAAGATGATTGAGATCGGCTTTACGTCCTCGGAAGTGCTTCGTTCTCTGAAATTTGAGAAAGATAAAATTGTAGGAGTCGGAAATTATACACTGCAAAAGAAAGCCTTCTTTCCGGAATTCAGCAAAACGCCAAATGTAGGTGATTCGTCATCACCCAATTACGAGCAAATTATAAAACTTCAACCGGATCTCCTGCTCGTATATGCAGCAGGCCATTCCGAAGAGATGGCTGCCATTGAAAAGACGCTCAAGACTGCAGATCCCAAGATCGTTGTCGTCGGATTTGGATTCAATCAGCCGTCGATTTTTGTCAAAGAAGTCAAAACATTGAGCTACATTCTCGGAAAGACATCTGAAGCTGACGAATTCATCGAATTCTATAACAAATGGATAGATACCATTTGGGAGAGGACCAAGGACATTCCCGATAGTGAAAAGCCCAAAGTGTATCTGGAGACGCCGTACGGCAAATATGGAGACAATTCCGCATACGGCACCAGCGCCGGAGGACATTGGATGAACGAGAGAATAGTGATGGCGGGCGGATATAATATATTCGGCGATATCTCCAATGGGAAGACACTGGATGTGGACCCGGAAGAAGTGATGAAACGAAATCCGGAGATCATCGTAAAAGATACATATGCGGGCAGCTATCCTGAAGATAATATCTCTGCTCTCATTGCGGTGAGAAATGAAGTCATGAATCGTTCGGAATTGTCAAATACAACTGCTGTGAAGAACGGGCGCGTCTATGTGGTTGCCCATAAAGATTTCTTCTACGGCCCGAGCAACTTTATCGCAGTCGCTTATTTGGCAAAATGGTTCCATCCGGATCTGCTCAAGGACTTGGGAGATCCCCAGGAATTCCACCAGGAATACCTGACCAGGTTCCAGGGGCTGGACTTTGACCTGAATAAGCATGGCACGTTTGTTTATCCGAAGCCCACTTGAGTTGCATTGCGGCTGCGTAGAGCAAGGGAGTGCTCTATCCTATGCCGGTGCTTTTTTTCTTTTATTTTTGTACACTTTTGGTTTCATCAAATGACCCTGCTCTCACCGGATTAATCTTAAATATCAAAACATCATACCTATTTATTCATACTATATTTGGTACAAATAGCACTTAAAATTAAAACAGGTAGTGAAATTATGAAAAAATACGGAAAAACTGCTTTGATCATTCTATTTATCCTGTCGCTATCTGCCCATGCCTTGGGTGCAGTGCCGGGAGATCTGAATGGCGATAGTGTTGTCTCCAAGGAAGAGCTTTCCACTGCCCAGGATCAAGCCAAGAATGGCAAGATCACAGCCGGTCAACTCGACGAGATCACGCACATAAGCGAGAACTATCCGAGAACGATAGTTGACGCCAACAACCGAACTGTGACGATCTACAAGCCTAAGCTCCCGGATTTGGTAGGCGCATCAAACAGGCTATCTCGATGCAATCGCACCTATTTCAAAAAATAACCTCAAATATGTCCTTTCACAGCCCATTTGCAAGGCAATATGTGCTCACAAAATATTATAGCATCCCGAATTCCAAAGATAGAATATTTATGCTAAAGAATGCCGAAAATGATGCCCATACAGAATGCATTGAAGCCCACGTGGGCACAATCTAGAATTCCAGTGATGAAGTGAAGGCAGGATATATCCACGAGAAAATATTTAATCTTCAAGCAGATGTATCCTGTGTGACCCTTCAGTGACTCAGATACAATTTAACCTAAT